>OLQY01001185.1_pt1 | contig 23625 bp, 20 predicted proteins | sample 1672851 | NCBI WGS metagenome assembly OLQY01 (sample SAMEA3136730, study PRJEB25190) | human gut metagenome | reverse complement strand
GATAACTGTGAGGATTTATTGAATTCCATAAAGGCTGATATGAATATAACCAAAAAGGTATCTGTGTATTATTGTGGTGCGGAGATTTCGCCATTTACCTGTGGCGTGAAATCACCCGTAATTATCCTCACATCACTTGTTGCGGATGATTCAAAAGAACTGATTCTACGGCATGAGCTACAGCACATAAAATCTCATGATTTAATTTACCGGATGGCAGCTTTGTTTATTGTTCTGATACATTGTTTTAATCCGTTATCTTATTTATTTTTGAAAGAATTAAAGGAGGTTCAGGAAATGAATTGCGATGAAAAACTGACAGTTACATTTTCAAATAATGAGCGCATGAAATATGGAAAGGCTATAATCGCTGTTTCTGCCAGAGCCAGGGCATTTTCTGCTCCTGCACTTTATTTTTCCGGAAACAGTAAAAGCTTTCTGATAAAACGGATCAGAAAAATATCTGTACCTGGTCGGATCAGGAAGTTACAAATGGCTTTGGCTACGGTAGTTCTGTGCCTTTTTGCGACAGTTCCTGTATCTGCGTATTCTCCTGAGATTATTGATTTGAGAAATTTTTCTTCGGATATTCAGAATGGGATAGAAGAAGTGACATGGATGGAATTTGAATTTGATTCTTCATCGGATACAGGCTCTGCTATAACCATACCGGAGGATGAGAATTTCTTTTCTGACTGCAATCAGTATTTTCTTTTGGAGGATGGAACGGTGATTTTGTTACCGGACAGAAATATTCAGCTTTTTTCCGGATGTAAACACTCATTTAAAACCGGTGTTTTAAAAAAACATATTTCCAGTGGAAAGAGTTGTACTGTGAACCAGTACAGAGGAGAAATCTGCACAAAATGTAACTATATCAAAAATAAAACATTGGTTAATTCAGTATATTCACCGGTGTGTCCTCACAAAAAGTGAGACTGTATTCAGAAATGTAATTTTACTTAAGTAGTAGAACGGGGCTGTCGTAATTTTAGCGGCAGCTCCATTTTTGTGTTAGAGTAAGATTTTGTTTACCATTGAGGAGTTTTTTTACTGATCTGAAAAAACGGAACGTTGGAAAATAATAAAGGGTATCTGTTTTCGACAGTTAACTAAATAAAAATGATAATATTTACAATATCTACAAAATATAGATAAAATATTGACAGACAAATAAAAAAATGGTAATCTAAATGCATGACATATATGTAGAATAAAAAGATAAAACAATTAAGATGTGTATATTGAAAATTTTATCAGAAATTATAGCAATCCTCGTAAATAATGCGTTTAAGAGGATTGCTATAGATTTATTTCTCATAATATAATAAGAAGGAACCCTCCCAATATTAACAGCAATGAGAAAACAACTGAAAAGATCTGGGATCCTACACCTGGGGTGCCGCCCTGTTTGAGCGCTTCATCACGGTCTAGTTTATTTTTCATCAGATTCTCTGTGATTCCAGGTGCGGATTTGAGAGTCTGTCCGTCCTGTATGCCGATAGCAGTTACGGTTTGTCCTGTTTCGAAATCAGCAGCAGAATAATAATAACGAACATCATATTCTTTATGTGAACGTGTCGTCTGGTTCGATGGTTCTATAAAATGCTTCTGTGTATAGGTGTTATCCGGTACATATGTATAACCGGCAGATGATAATGCTGCCTTGTCGTAATCTTCCCAGGTTTTGGTCAGCATAATATCATCAATAAAATCCTGCGAAAGTGCATAATTTCCAATTTTCCCCTGGCCTGATACCGGCATGCTGCTGAAAGATGAATTCCATTCCAGAACGCCATATTTCTTTTCGTCGTCAGTCATTGCCTCCTTCTTTTTGGAAGAAGATTTTGTTAATTTCATTGTCTGTTTTGAACTTGAAATGCGGATGCTGTCAAAGTCCAGTCCAAGCTCATCATCATGTGCCGGTTCAGTCAGCTCGAATGTGCCGCATACAATGACTGTCTTTCCATCGTTTTCCGGGTCGATCGTATCTGCTGCATCAACGTAAACTGCGTCTTTCAGAGCTGCTTTTGTTTTGGGGTTATCCACAAAGATCATCTTTAAAGCAGATACAAAAAAGAATATTCCGATTATTACAAAGAGAATCCCTCCTGCTTTCTTCAATATCTTCATAATTTTCATCACCTTCCATTTCTGTTAATATTTTCTGCAAGTATCTCAATCATATTATTACATATTTTACTTCGCTTGCCACTGTCACTTGCGATAGTAACAGGTTACATTATTTTCTGGAATTACGATAGGATTCATGATATTATAAACAGTAATAAGACGGATAACAATAAGAAGGTATGCTTTATAAATGGAAGGGGATATAAGATGGCAGGATTAAAAAAACTTCCAATTGGAATTGAGAATTTTGAAGAGATGCGTCGGGAAGATTTCTATTATGTAGATAAGTCACATGTAATTGAACAATTGCTTACCCAGTGGGGAAAGGTAAACCTGTTTACCCGTCCGAGACGCTTTGGAAAATCCCTGAATATGAGTATGCTCCAGAGTTTTTTTGAGATTGGAAAAGATAAGACTCTGTTTGATGGGCTGAGGATTTCAGATAATCAGGAATTATGTGAAAAATATCAGGGAAAATTTCCGGTGGTTTCTGTCAGTCTGAAGGGAATTAATGGTGCCACATATGAGGAAGCCCGAAGATTTCTCATAAAAACAATCAATGAAGAAGCCCGCAGACTATCCGTACTTTCAGACAGCACAGAGCTTGATGAAACAGATCACGAATTACTGACACAGTTAAAGAAAAAAGAAATGACAAACGATTCTCTGGTGTACAGTATCCGTGAGCTGACAGAATTGCTGGAAAAGCACTATGGCAGCAAAGTAATTGTTCTGATCGATGAGTATGACGTACCTCTGGCAAAGGCAAATGAAAATGGCTATTATGATGAAATGGTATTGCTGATCCGTAATTTATTTGAGAATGCATTAAAAACCAACAGCAGTCTGAAATTCGCAGTGCTGACAGGATGCCTGCGGATTGCAAAAGAAAGCATTTTTACAGGTCTTAACAACTTTAAGGTTTATTCCATTACAGATAAGAGTTTTGATGAAACATTTGGATTTACAGATGCGGAAGTAAAGGAACTCCTCCGGTATTATGGACAGGAAAAATATTATGAGACAGTGAAAGAGTGGTATGACGGCTACCGGTTTGGAAATGTGGATGTTTATTGTCCATGGGATGTGATCAATTTCTGCAGCGATCATCTGGCAGATCCCGGGCTGGAACCGAAGAATTACTGGGCGAATACAAGTGGAAACAGTGTGATCAGCCATTTCATTGACAGTGTGGGAAAACCACAGAAGCTGACCAGAATGGAACTGGAACAGCTGGTAAATGGAGGGATTGTCCAGAAAGAAATTAATTCTGAGCTTACCTATAAGGAATTATATTCTTCCATAGACAATCTGTGGAGTACACTTTTTATGACAGGATATCTGACACAGAGAGGGGAACCCAGTGGCAACAGGTATAATCTGGTCATTCCCAATAGAGAAATCCGAAATATTATCACCAACCATATTCTGAAAATGTTCAAAGAAAATGTAAAGGACGATGGAAAAACAGTCAGTGATTTGTGTGATGCACTGCTGAACCAAAATCCGGAAAAAGTAGAGTTGATTTTTACAGAATATATGAAGAAAACGATCAGCATAAGAGATACCTTTGCGCAGAAACCAACGAAAGAAAATTTCTATCATGGATTGCTGCTGGGGATTCTGGGATTCAAAGAGAACTGGTCAGTAATGTCCAATCGGGAATCAGGAGATGGATTCGGGGATATTCTGATCCGTATAGAGGATGAAGATGTGGGGATTGTGATCGAAGTAAAATATGCAGATGACGGAAATCTTCAGGGAGAGTGCGAAAAAGCACTTCAGCAGATTATAGATATCAGATATACTGAGGCGTTGGAACAGGAAGGAATTCATACAATCATAAAATATGGAATCGCCTGTTACAGAAAGAAATGTAAAGTTTTGATGAGAATAGATAAACAGTAAACACAGAATATTCTGACCTCATTACCGGATGCAGAACGAACGGTAATGAGGTCTTGTCACGTTATCCTTTAGTTACTGTTCACTCCGTTCACAGTAACTTAGCCAAAATTCATTCCAGATTGCCTGCGGCAATGGAATTTTGGCTTGTATGTCTCGGGATTTTGGCATATTCATGCCAAAACACCTCGCGGGATAGTGGTGTGTGAACAGTAACCACAGATACATTATATCATACATCAGACAAAAAAAGAGATTGACTTTTTACGGGAAGTAGAATATTATAAATACAGCTAAGAAAAGTGATTATATTTGTCATAGGCAAAGCAAAAACCCCAGAAGTGTGCGAGACTTCTGGGGCTTTTTGTTCCGTTTATGTAAGGTGGCTTATACCTTTAGGCTGTTACTGCCTGTCGTTCCTGTCCAACCATTTGCAAACGAAGTAGCTAACAACATTTGCCGTAACAGAAACAAGAAAAGCGATTATAAAATCTGTCATAGGACTTCACCTCCTTTCTGCTGGAGGTTCGGCAGCTTTTAAATTATATCACAGCTTAGAACAAAACGGAATTCAGTATGTCACTTTTTCTTTATTTCTCAAAAAGTGCCCCTCTGAAATGCGCAGCTTCTAAAGAAGCACTGGATGAGCTGAAAGCAATTGAAGGTGTTTCCAGAGTACGTGTGGTAAAATAAGAAACACTGATCTGAAAAAGTAATAAAAAATCTCCTGTGATGCAGCTGCAATCACAGGAGATTTTTTATTACTTTACTATAAACTAGAGACGACTATGAGAAAAAGTCTGTAAATAAGATTCTTCTATGATATGCAAGGGTGGCAAGCCTGAAAATCAGGCTTCTCACCCTTGTTTTATATATAACAGTTGTTGAATGGCATGTCAAGAGCAGGCGGTTTTCCGCCCGTCTTATTCGCCCGTTTATTCGTTACTCTGGGAGGCGTCCTTCGTACATAATACTCAGTTCACCATACACCTGTGCCCAGTTGCGGATCGTACTGGTCCATTTCTTTGTAGCTTCAAATGTGGCAAGATACAGTGCCTTTAATAGAGCTGTATCGCTTGGAAATACGCTTCTCTGGCGATTCAGTTTCCGGTAGGTAGAATTCAGGGATTCAATAGCATTTGTAGTATAAATCACCGTTCTGACCGTCGTTGAAAATTTAAAGATCGGCGAGATTGCGTCCCAGTTATCCTTCCAGCGCTTCATGGAATTCGGATATTTCGGTGTCCATTTTTCTGTTACACGCTCTAAGGCTGCCAGAGCTTTCTTTTCATCTGTGGCCTGATAAATGGTTTTCAGATCCGTAGCGAAGGCTTTTCTGTCTTTATCCGGGACATATTTCAACGTGTTCCTTACCTGGTGTACAATACAGCGCTGGTATTCCGTCTTTGGAAAAGCTGCTGCGATCGCTTCTTTGATTCCGGTTAAACCATCGGCACAGATGATTAATACATCTTTGACACCACGATTTTTCAGTTCATTCATAACGGAAAGCCAGTATTTTGCGCTTTCGTTATCGCCAACACTGATGGTTAAAACTTCTTTTTTCCCTTCCGTGTTGATTCCCAGAATCACGTAAGCAGCAAGCTTTCGGATCACGCCATTATCCCTTACAGAATAATGGATTGCATCAATGTAGAGAATGGGATAGACCTCGTCCAGTGGCCGGTTCTGCCAGTCTTCGATCTGTGGCAGGATCTTATCAGTCACATCAGAAATAAAGCTTTCAGAAGTTTCAAAGCCATAAATATCTTCGATGGTTTCGGAAATCTGCCGGGTAGTCATTCCTTTGGCATACATGGAAATGATCTTCTGATCAATATCGGAAATATCTTTCTGACGTTTTTTCACAACCTGTGGTTCAAACGTTGATTTGCGATCCTGTGGCACTTCGATTTCCATCGAGCCATACCGGCTGTTGACCTGTTTCCGCTTATAACCATTGCGATAATCATCATTATCTGAGCGTTCGGATTTTTCGTAACCAAGATGATCATCCATTTCAGCTTCCATCATTTCCTTAATGGTGCCGCCTAAAAGATCCTTGAGCGCATCCTGAATGTCTTCTGCAGACTGGATATCGTACTCTTCCAGGAGCTGATGGATGATGTTTCGTTTTCCTTCTGTCATTTGTACACGATGTACAGGTTTCTTTTGTCTTGCCATAATAAAAGGCCCTCCTAATGATATTTATTGTATCATAGAAGAACCTTATAAACATTATTTTACAGAAAAAGTTTCATACTCTCTCTTTTTTGATTTCTGGTAGTGTAGCTATGTTTGCGTAAAGCATAAGTTTACCAATAATGCCAATTATCACATACTCTTATGCATATAAATCGCTTGTGAAATCCTACTTTAACGGATTTACCCCATCAAGTATGGCATTGTGCCGATTTTGATCCGCTACCATGCTATAAGATTGATCTTTTCCTAATTAGGAATGAGACTTTACATTTCAATTTGAATACGGCCATCCAAGAAATCTTGATATTTATCACAGATTTCTTCGACGTTGCTCCCAAAAGCAATCTGTTTCCCTTTATGCAACCACAGAATTTTAGTACTTAGCTTACGGATTTGATTCAATGAGTGAGACACCAGTATTGTTGCTGCTCCATGATTAATAATCTCTTGCATTTTCTTGGCGCTTTTTTCTTGAAACGCTCCATCTCCAACTGACAAGACTTCATCTAAAATCAAAATTTCCGGTTGAACCAAAGAAGCAATCGCAAACGCTAATCTTGATTGCATACCCGAGGAAAGCTGTTTAAAATTATACTCTTCAAATTCTTTTAACTCGGCATATTCTATAATTTGCTCATACATTTCATCCATGAATTTGCGAGTATACCCAAGCATAGCTCCACGTAGATAAGTATTTTCTTTAACCGTTAGATCAGGATCAAATCCTGATCCCAATTCTAATAGTGCCGAAATATTTCCATGTGCAACTACAGATCCTTCGGTCGGTTCCATTATTCGAGAAACCACTTTCAGCAAGGTCGACTTTCCTGCGCCATTCGATCCAATTATCCCTAGCATATCGCCTTTATATAAATTGAAAGTTACACCGTCTACTGCTTTAAAATACCATACCCTGTAGTTGTGCGTAAGCTTTCTCATTAGCCATTCTTTAATTCCTATTTCGCGGAAATCACCCATTTTGTAGCTTATTACCACATTTTTTACTTCTAAAATCGGTAATGATTTTGTATGATTTCGCTCACTCATATTAGCGTCTTTTTCCCTCTGCGATATATTTTTTCCCATTATAAGCCTCTCGAACTTCTATTTTTTAAAAATAATATAGGAAATCATGATTGTACTTTTTATACATATAAAATCCGCCTATCATAACAATACATACATCTAGTATCATTAAGAGATGAAACCATATCGTCGGTATAGTCTGCTCCATAACTATTTTCCTGAAATAACGTATAAAAAGGTAAATCGGGTTTAACAAAAATAGTTTCTGTGCAAAATCAGAATATGCACTTATATCGTAAAAAACCGCCGACATATACATCAACAAAAAAGTGAAAATACTGTATAAGTACTGAAGGTCACGGAAAAAAGTGTAGCATGCTGATAATACCAATCCTAATCCAATATTGAATAATACTAAACAAACAATTGGGAAAATTAACATTGTTATTTTCCATGTGAATTCTATACCGTCCAAAGCAGCCAATACAAAGAAGACAACAACAGTCAATAGAAACGAAATCAGAGACGATATATTTTTAGAAAATACAAACATATATTTAGGCACATTTACCTTAGAAATGATAGCTGAATTTTCTGCTAATGCTGTCATCCCTGAGCTAGTTGACTCGTTATAATAATTGAAAACGATATTGCCTGCAAAAAGAAATGTCGTATAATGTTCAATACCAGTTGCAAAAAATTTAGTCAGCATTATTTTCATTACTAATAACTGTAGCAACGGTGACAGAACACTCCACCCAATACCAAGCGCTGTTCGTTTATACTTTTTTGTAAAATCTCGATGAACTAGCTCTTGGAATAAAAAACTATACTTCTTATAACGTTTGAGCATAACTCAATTTAAATCCTTCCTAGTATTATTACTTAGGCCTTCGTAAACTTCACTATCTGCATTAAGGCTATCACGTTTTATAAATACTATAAGCGAATAGATATATTGCTCTTTTATTTCCCAAATATCCTTGAAAGCATCATATAACGGAATTCCTATATATCCATTTTCATCATAGCAATCAATCATATACTTCATCTGCGACTTGATCGCCAGTCTCGTTTCGGTTTCTAATGGTGAACTGCATTCAATATATGTGATTATGATATTAGAAGGGAACGAAGAGTTTCTCTCTGACTCTATTTTTCCTAACTGCTCAGTTATCACTACTCCATCATACTGATTTATAGTTTTTACGTCGTTTTTATTCGTCGTTATGATTGAAATACCTAAATTACGCGCTGCTTTCTTCCATTCGTCTCCTGTATTATTTAAAATACAGAGCGATTTCATTTTTAATTTGCATTTTAGATAATTCAATATATATAATGAAGCAATATATTTTTCATAATCTTTACAACGGTTGAACTCATTTAAAACTTGATCTGGATAATTCCCATTTTGATAAATTCCCCAAAATGCAGCGTTACTCTCTTGAAAGGCCCGACGAACAACTCCATCCGTCCATTCTAAACGTTGCTTCATGTTCAACAGTTCTTTCGAGTGTTCGTTAAGAATAAACTCTATTGTATCCGTTTTTTCATGAAAAGATTTTGAGGAAGGTGGCAGCAACCGCATTTTCAAACGTGTAATCAGCGAACGCTTAGGCAAATCTTTGTTGTTCGAATTTGAAACCATTTTGTATAGCCTACGTATTACTGAATATAACAACGGAAATCGTTTCAAAAAATGCTTTATGAGGCTCTTTTTATCACTATGCATTTCTCCCAGATATAATTTCAGTATCTGAGGATCATACACCTTTTTTATGCGATTAGCAGCATAAATTTCTGTAATAACCTCTTCCCGGATTTGTTTCATCTCATCCGCATGATAGCATTCATAAATAATTTGCGGTGTTCGTAATAGCCTCATCTGATCTCTAGTAAACTCTAATCCCAGACGTTCTCGAAGATTGCGTCTCATTAAGTCCAAATGAGAATTCATCACTTTATCTGCCTGCGTAGCTGTAGCATTTTCTCCCGATGCTCTGTACAGCAACAATACTTCTTGTAAGTTGTGTGCATGAACTTTAGGTAAAATTCTTAGCCATAAATCATAGTCTTCGGTAAACCATTGCGGGTCATACAGAAATCTATTTTTATCCATTGTGTCTTTGCGAATCATAACTGTCGGATGGAAAAAGGGAGATTCCTTGATTGCCCATACATTTAATTCATCATTGTTTTCAGGCCGATGTTCTTCATGGTTTGCACAGCCAAAAAATTTAATCCAGCCTCCAACGATATCGACTTCTGGATGTTCTTCCAGATAAGCCACTTCTTTGTCTAATCGTTCAGGCAAACTAATGTCATCATCATCCATTCGTGCAATATATTTACCTTTTGCCGCTCTTAATCCGACATTTAGTGATTCTGCAAATCCCAATTTACTCTGATTGCAAATAACCACTATTCTTTCATCATGTATCGAAGCAATTTCGTCTTTAATTCTATTTTGATTATTCGACGCTTCAACTACAATAATCAGCTCCAGATTATCATACGTCTGATGCAAAATGCTGTCTATTGCGGTCTTCATATAATCAGTACGCATATATATCGACATTAGAACTGTAACTAAAGGTTTGGAAGATAATCTAATAATACTATGATTTCTTTTATTTTCCCATAAGTTATTATTTTCTACCCATTCAGGAAATTGTCGTTTTAGTTTATCGGAATTCCAGAATTTATCTTTACCATAAGCATGGATAATTTTCGCATGTCGATAATCCCTGTTTGACGGATGACAGCAAAATTTACTAAGACTGATTTCTTCCACAGAAATATGAAAATCCTGTATAAGCATATTAAGTACAGCCTGGTCGCTATATCTGATCTTCTCCGCATATTGATTATATTTTGTATAGCAATATGTTCTCAAATCTCCTAGTTCGAGGAGCTTATCGCTTAATACGAGAATTCCTGAATTATACAACAAGGACAACATATTATACCCCGGTATAATTTCATAAAAATTTTGTTCCACTCTAAACGAATCACTTTTTGTCGCTGCATACCCTGTTTTATCTGCATATGTTAACAAATCAGTGATATCGTCTTGGATTAAAATATCAACATCGTGCCACATTACCTTGCGATACTCTTTCAAGAGCTCAAAACACTCAAATCTTGACAGTGCTAATAGGCTATACTCCCTTGTCGACGGAAGTTTGTCAATGTCACTTTTCAATAGTTCCTTTGAATATTTGACAAATGTGCACGGCAGAATCTCATTTAATATCTGTTGATTTGCATCAGGAATCCCATCATGGTATACAATTATATCATTCCAAAACACTTTATTATGCTTTTTCAGACCTATTAACACGTTTGACAATGCAAATATATAGTCTGATGTTATACCAAAAACAATTGCAACATCTTTTTTCACGATGTGTCCCCTATCTTCTCACTACTTAACTATTTTCATGTAAATGATTAATCCCACACAGATGCTTATAAAACATGCTCATCATCAGGTGGTCAAAAATCATATGTACATCTTCCGAAATCTGCATGCTGTTTACCGGGACATGCAGCGAAACATCGCACATCTGCCGCAGTTTGCCGCCATCATACCCCGTAATGCCGATAATCTTATTACCGCAGGACTTGGCATACTCCACTGCATTGATCACATTCTTGGAATTACCGCTGCCGGAGATCGCGATAACCAGATCACCCGCTTCAATTCGATCCGTCAGCTGATAACGAAACACTTCTTCAAATCCCATATCATTTGCGACCGCCATCAGGGTTGCAACATTATCATTCAAACAGCGAAAACGGAACTTGGTTTTAAGCGGTTCAGAGACACCTTTATTAAAGTCATTTTCAAAATGAGAAGCCGTAGATGAACTTCCGCCATTGCCAAAAATGTAAATCCATTTATGCGCTCGATACGCCTCGAGCAGCAGATTCAGTGCCTGGTTGATTGCAGCAACATCCAGCTTTTGCAGTGTGTTAATTTCACAATCGATATAGTCTCGAATGTCTTGTTTAAAGTCCATGTTATTTCCCCACAATTCTTTTCACTGCATCCAGCAGATCATTGCAAATCATATCCGGAGCATCATCATATTTGCCGTCTTTTCCTGCGTCTCCAGTCAATACCAGCGCAGTATGTGTACCCGCATTCTTTCCAGTCTTGATATCAACTGTCGTATCGCCAATCATCCAACTCTGCGAAAGATCAATATTAAATCGCTTTGCACACTGCTCAATCATGCCAATATCTGGTTTGCGGCAATGACACGGTATCTTGTATTTAGGGTTTTCTTCCGGATATCCCTTATCTGGATGATGCGGGCAGAAGCACACCTCATCGAGGAATACACCCTCACGTCCAAGCAACGTCTTCATCTTGTTATGAATGCGCTCAACATCCTCAATTTCACATAATCCACGCGCTACAACTGGCTGATTGGTAATTACAATCGCCAGATAGCCGGATTTGTTGATAGTACGGATAGCCTCTACAGCACATTCCTCTAATACAAACTGGTCCTCCTGCGATACCAAACCATTTTTACGATTGATGGTACCATCACGATCCAGGAAGATCGCCTTCTGCTTGTTTTTCAGATTGCGTGCAGCAATATAACCACTTTCCAGCTCTTTTTCAGCGGTTTGAATGCGCTCGACTGTACCGACATCCTTGATATATTCTGGAGATCGATATGCATATACTGCCTCGTTCTGTTCGATCATGCCGCTTAACAGCTGCTTTTCCAAATCTGTCTTGACCGGCTGCGCTACCTTATTACAAATTGATGCGTCGAAGATATACATGCCCGCATTTACGCAATTGTCGTACCAGTAATCGCGTACATTATGTTTCGAATCGAAATGTAGAATTCGATCATTCTCGTCTGTTACTACCAGATCAGAATCAAACGGGTGCGCGTTGGGATGTACAAACAAAGTTGCAAATGAACGTTTTTCTATATGAAACCGGTACATTCTCTGCAAATCAATATCGAACAGAACATCGCCGAATACCAAAAGAAACTCAGGCTCTGTCAGCATCTCTCGCAAATAGAAAAACGCGCCTGCTGTTCCGAGCGGGTTCTTCTCTTCAATATAGCGTATCTGTAATCCTTGAGCGGAACCGTCACCAAAGTATTCAATAATTTTATGCCCCAGATGTCCGATAATCATAATAATATCGGTAATGCCATTCTCTTTAAGGCGATCAACTTGCCACTGTAAAATGGGCTTGCCGCATATCGGAGTCAGGGGCTTTGGAATTTCATCCTTTGTCAATTCAAGCAGACGAGTGCCCTTGCCGCCTGCCATAATCACAGCCTGCATTTAAATTACCTGCTCGACAGTATGTGCAACCGTCTCGTCCGAAGTATAGTTAGCGTGCCAGCCTGCCGCATGGATTTTGCTCAGATCATATGCAAAGACCGGAACGTCTCCCTTCCAGCCGCCTCGACCACCCGTATACTCGAACGGAATGCCTGCAAGGCCCATCTTTTCGCATACGATTTCCGCAATGCGCGTAACCGAGGTCTGCGTCTCAACACCAATGTTATAGAGCGTAATACCCTGCGGAACGTCCTTGAATTTCATAATGCCGTCTACCAGATCATACACATGCATATAGGGCTTGGACTGCGTGCCATCGCCCAGGATACGCAGGTGCGAAGGATCTTCTTTCAGACGCTTTACGAAATCAAAAATGACACCGTGCGTCAGGCGCGGACCGATGACATTCGGAAAACGGAAAACAAGAACGCTCAGATCGTTCATATAGCTGTATGCCGAAATCAGAGCTTCCGAACCGAGTTTAGCTGCGCCATAGTAAGAAATCGGCTCAAGCGGAGTAGTGGTTTCAGCCACTTCCGTACCCATCTTCTCACCATATACCGCCGATGTAGAAGCAAAAAACAGCTTCTTCACGTTATGTCGGCGCATGCACTCAATCAGATTAAATGTAGTCGTATAGGTATTCTTATATTCGATAACCGGATTGTTTGCACTCGCCTGAATATCGGAGTTTGCAGCCAGATGGAATACATACTCGACCTTTTCTTCTGCAAAAATACGATCCATTGCATCAAGATTGCAGATATCCTGCTCATAGAAATGGAACATTGGCTCGTTTGCCAGATGCTCAATATTCCTCTTCGTGCCGATGAAGAAATTGTCTACACAGACAACCTCATGTCCTTCCTTCAGCAACGCATCTACAAGATGACTGCCAATAAAGCCAGCGCCGCCCGCAACTAATACTTTCATGTCTAAAACTCCTTATCCCCAGTATTTATCACCAATATATACAACCGATGCACCGTCCCGCTCGAAAGAGAAATCAAACCGGCGCAATCCCAGAGCTACACGTAACTGTTCCTGTTTCTCTGGTTCACAGAAGAACAACAGGAAACCACCGCCACCTGCACCCAACAGTTTACCGCCCAGCGCACCATTCTTCATTGCGATCTCATATGCTTCATCAATCACCGGATTAGAAATACCAGATGCCAATGTACGTTTCAGTGCCCATCCATCATTCAGCAGTTCGCCAAAAGACGAAAGATCATTCTGTTCCAGCGCGCCCTTCATCTGTTCGGCCAGATGACACATCTGCTTCAGATTTTCTGCCTTCGCAGCATCATCAATGTTCTTCTTCTGCTCTTTCAGAATGCTATTGGCCGATCGAGTGTTACCTGTATAAAACATTACAAGATGCTTTTCAAGCTCTTTATATGTGCCTGGCTGCATAACAATTGGCTCAACCGATACCGAGCCGTCCTGATTAAAACGGATAAAATTTAAACCGCCATATGCCGCGGCATACTGATCCTGTTTGCCAATAGGGCTTCCCAGCTTATTGATTTCCACATCACAGGCCTTTGCCGCCAACTCTCCCTTTGACATAAACTTACCGCGATAACAAGCGATCGTGTTCAACAGGCCGACTGTAAACGTACTCGAAGATCCAAGCCCTGTACCGCCGGGAACGTCTGCGGTTGAACTGATTTCAACACCGCTGACTTTATATTCGTTGAGCACACTGTTAAAAATGCGATGCTTTATCTTTGAAATGTCCGTGACCAGTTCATTCTCCGAGTATTTCAACAGCGTTGCATTCTCATCAAAGTACGGATGGATGGACAGATAGCAATACTTGTTGATCGACGTGCTGAGTACGCAACCACCATGCTGTTCATAAAAGTTTGCCATGTCACTGCCTCCGCCAGCAAAGCTGACGCGGAAGGGGGTTTTAGTAATAATCATTTTATCTACTCCAAATTGTATATTTCCTTAGAAGGCCCTTGAGCTTACGGGTTTTTCGTTTTACATCTCGATAATTACAAGGAAAGCTAACCATTTTCAGATGAAAATCCCTTAATACACTCAAATTTTTAAACACGTCATTTAATAGATTCTGCAACCTAAAAAGATAGATTGCAACGTAGCGTCAACCATTCTGAACGAATAACTCTTCACAACGCATGTTTGTAGTAATATTACTTTTCATCGTTTACAAAAATGATATTCTGCATCAATTGCTTTAAATCTTCCCATGTATTTTTCGTGTTCTACCAATATAGGCTGTTTTCCTGTATAAAAACGATTTATCCAACCTGCAAAATATTTTTCCACTTAGCACTTAGAATTCCTGTGAAGTGTTTTCACCACGATTTCACTATTTTCAGCGATAAGCGGTTTCTTTTTATTATTCGCAATGCTTTTACCCCCATCTCGCGATAGAGACCAAGAACCATAGATGAATTAGTTATCTTCCCATAATCTAATACGCGTATCCATAATTCAAAATCCTCAGTTACATAATATGAGCTATATCTCAGCTGATTTTTTATAAAAATCTCGCCTTAACATTAAAGTCGAATAACATAAATCACAACGAAATAAGCGATTAGCTTTGCATCGCTCGGTGTCTTCCGGCGAAGCATACAGAAAGGTGTGCTTAAGCCAACGTACTGCTGCCATCCGCTGCAGCCTGCAACATCTTTGTTCTCTTCCATGAATGCTACCTGTTTTTCGAAGCGCTCTGGAACCATCAGATCATTAACATCGAATCGAGCAAGATACGCATCATATCATTGCTTTCATCATTATTTACAATCAATATTTCAAAAAGCGGAATGTCTGCGCCCAGACACTATCTAATGCTTGCTGAAGATACATCTCTGAGTGATATGTTGAAAGCAGCACAGTTACCATAGGTGTATATAAAGTCTTATTGTACATTTCGGTGCTCTGCCCTTCTTTTTAGCCTCTTCATCATCTTCAACATCCTTGAAAGTCCCATAACTCCAAGAGTGTTCATTCCACGAACTAGCCATCTAACCCCACTATCATAAGCAGGACATAACACTTGGTGAGATTCCATAAATAATCCCATCGCCTGTTTTCTTTGTTCCTTTGAATAATCACAAACAAAAACTATATTGAGTAAATATTCAAACTGAAATCCACAGATAACGACTTCAGTCCATGTCTCTTTACAGTTTTGTAATCGTTGTATACTTTCTTCGATCACATGCACAGTCTGTTCTAAGCGAACAAGCGACACATCATTCATCAACGAACCTTTTCGATCCATTCGATAATGATAAAAAGCCTCTTTACTATGTTGGAGGGCAGGCTTTTCAATGCATACACGCGAAAAGTAGTCGATATCCTCTGCATATGTATTTTCTAAAAAGAAAAGATCATGCTTTCGCAAAAAATCAGTCCGGTAAATATTGCGCCAGACATTCCAAAAGCATTTGTGTGGATTTATGATATAACGTAAGTTCTCCAAGCCGTTACTACCATTGGTGTTTATTTCACTAACCAGAATTTGCGAACCATTGTTTTCATAATTGCGATAGAAATTTGTCATTAAAATGTCTGTATTCGATGTAATGCCATCTAACAAGCTGGTCAAAACAGCAGCATCTACAAAATCATCACCGTCTACGAAGACAATAAACTCACCTCTAGCAACCCGCAAACCACAGTTGCGTGCATTAGATAACCCTTCCCCATTCTGATAGATAAGCTTAATATTAGTATATTGCTCCACATATTGAAAAGCTATTGTGTTAGTATAATCTGAAGAATTCCCTGCTATCATAATAATTTCACAATTATGCTTCAAAAGAGGCAGTATGCTATCTATACATTGATTTATATAATTTTGGATATTGAAAATTGGTACAACTATTGTTGCAAGCATAACAGACCTCTCTATTTTTCTGACTCCAATCACTTATTAACACGTGACGAAACATATCAAGTTTTCTGGCATATTACCGCACTACCAATATTGTCGCAGCATTTCAGATGCAAATTCTATTAATTTCTCTTTAACAACCTTTGTCTTCTTTATACTGAGTAAAATATCTGCAATCAAAAATATATTTTACCATTATACATTCCATATAATTCATCTGCCCAACTTTTATCTCTATTCTAAAAAGGCAATAAATATACTCTCTTTTTGTACTGCGAATCATTCAAGTCATAATAATTAAGTTTATTATACCAAATCTATCTCTAAACAACAATACTTTCACAGTATATCCAAATGCATTTTTGAAATATTTGGTTTTTGTTTGCTTTGCTATAGGTCCGTATGTACCGATAGTCTTTCCTTCCCCCATGTTTTCTGCGCTATCTCAATTCAAGATGGTCAGCATATGTGTGCCTCCAACATGAAACTACGTAAAATACTATATGACCCAATTATGCTTCTATAGTTTACTAATGTAAAATCAGTCTTTTGTCCTTTAACGCTACACCGCTATATTTTCTGTCCTGTTTGTATATCGAATGGCTCATATCTATGACATTATGACATAAGATAGTACACTCTGTAAACGGCTCTCATATTAGTTAGCTAAAAAACTATCTTCTTATCACTTACATAACCAAATCCTTATGATTATCGCTGACCTTCATAGTTCTCCCTCGTGGATGTTTTTTGCATCTGTAATATCAATTTTATATACTTTCAACAATCAGTAGCACAATTTATTCGATATCTCTTGCTTCTATATCCCTTCGGATTCTCACTCTGCCATCGCCAGGTATCCTGGCACATATTTGTCAAATTCCGCTTTGCTCTCCAGCCGAGCGCCTGTGCGGCCTTATCGGCATTTGCCCAAAACTCCGGCAAATCGCCTGCACGGCGGGCACCTAATTCATATTTGATTGCAACACCAGTTGCGTTCTCAAATGCATGCACGATCTCGAGCACGCTGTACGGCGTGCCAGTGCCGAGGTTGAATACCTCAACGCCCTTGTGCTGTGCGGCGTACTCGACCGCTTTCACATGACCGTCTGCGAGGTCCATCACGTGGATATAATCACGGCGGCAGGTGCCGTCCGTTGTCGGATAATCATTACCGAAAATCGTGAGATGATCGCGGCGGCCGACGGCAACCTGCGCGATATACGGCATGAGATTGTTTGGAATACCTTGCGGATCCTCGCCCATACGGCCGGATTCGTGTGCGCCAATCGGGTTAAAGTAGCGTAAAAGAACAACGGTCAATTCAGAATCAGCCTTTGCGGCGTCCTCGAGAATCTCCTCCATCATGACCTTGGTCCAGCCGTACGGATTGGAGCAACTGCCGCGCTTCATCGTCTCGATGTATGGAATCGCATTCTCCTTGCCGTAAACCGTTGCCGAAGACGAGAAAACAAACTGCTTGACGCCTGCCTCCTGCATACATTCGAGCAGAGTCAGCGTGGTGTCGATGTTATTACGGTAGTACTTTAGCGGTTGTTGTACCGACTCGCCAACCGCTTTCAGCCCTGCAAAGTGAATAACGCAGTCAATATTGTTTTCTGCGAAAATCTGCTGTACTTTAACTTTATCTTTTATATCAACCGCGTAAGTGCGAACCTGCTTTCCAGCAATTTCTTTGATACGATTGATGACTTCCGGACAGCTATTACTGTAATCATCCACGATTACTACGTCATATCCATTCATCAAAAGCTGTACAGTTGTGTGTGATCCAATATAGCCCGCTCCGCCTGCTAACAGAACTGTCATCCTATATCCTCCCATTTATAAGCATCACAAATAATATTTCCAATCTTCTTTTCTCTTTATCAACCTTTTTCTCCGTCATCAACTCTAACAGAATATCCGTTCTTTCATTAAATCCATATTCAGACTATTAATCATTTCGTTATCTCCTTATTTTCCTCTGCCACATAGATTACTTACTTTACTCTTCCATTCAAAAAATTTATTACATCATAATCTCAAAATCTTTTAATATTTTACCACAAAAACATGTTTACTCCAATATGCAGAAAGCCATTTCATCCACTGCTTATCTTAAATATACTTATATCACATTATTTGACCATCACGCGTGGCATCCTCAATATATGAATATAAACATTCAAGAATTGTAACTTTCCCTCTCGATGAAATTTCACTGCTCGAATAGATATATAAGCTAACACCATAACACGCATAACCAATCCCCCAGCTATCTCTTTCATACACTATCTCCTGTTGAATATGTGGCTTTGCAGTCATCCAAGTATTTTCGACAAATTGTCGATTTTCTGATACAATATATATTATCAATACAATTTACGGAGTCCTGCACATGATTTCATTCGCATTAGTCGAACGCCAATCCAAATTATGCTTATTCGAATCTCTTTACAGAACCTATTCTCAAGGTATGTTTCAAATAGCTTACGGCATTCTTCATGATGTTCAGCACGCCGAAGATATGGTTGCCGAAGCCTACATTCGAGTTGCCAAGAATATCAATCGAATTGCTGAAATACCTGTAGACAAGCATCGTAGCTACTTGAAAATGATTATTCGAAATATCTGTATCGATTATTATCGGAGTATACATCCAACCGATACCGTCTATGAAATACCACTGGATTTGTCAGATAATTCATCCGGACCCGAAGATATCATTGTCGACAGGATTACCGTTGAAGCAATTGTTCAAGCTATCAGCGAGTTACCGGATAAATATAGAGATGTCTTGAAATTAAGCTACCTATATAATCATACCACCGAGGAAATCGGCATTGCTTTAAATCTTTCTACTAATACTGTTCACAAACGCATCAGTCGCGCCAAAAAGTTACTTAAAGTAATTCTAACGAAAGAAGGTGTCTTACAGTGAAAATATCCGATAAGGATTTCGATAAACTCATTAGTGTCGCAATATCACAAATTTCTGATGACGATAACGTCGAACTCAAAACCGATGAGGAGCTACGTTCAGAAGAGGTCCATACGCATAAATTTTCCCCTGCTTTTGAAAAGCAAATGAAAACATTAATTCGAGAAAATCAAAAGCAGCAGTCTACTACATACCGTACAAAAAGATTTCACTCCAGGATTCGTATCGCGATTCTCGTTGCTGTTTTAGTCTGTGCAGCCACGATGTTCAGTGTTAATGCATTCAGAACTTCAATTATTAATTTCATTTTCAGTTCAGATAAAGATAACTCAAGCTTTGCATTTAACAAAGGAACCACATCGATATCGTCCAAATTTACCAAATATTTGCCAACATATACCCCTGCCGGATTTGGTATAGAAGCGATACAAGAACCATCTGATAATAGCATTTATATACAGTTTGTAGATGGAAACAATGGGTTTTATGATATACAATGCGTCTTACACGATTCGATGCTGTCAATAGATACCGAAAGTGGACAAATTACCGAATTACGAATTAATGGCGCTTATGTTACTATATCTAAACGTACTGATCGTCTTATTGCAACATATACTATAGATGATATTTTTTATTCAATTTCCGGAAATATCTCCCAAGATATAGTTATGCAGATATTAGAAAGCATTCCTCTATTATAGTTACCAATTCCCGCAGTATGAAACTGCGGGAATATTTTTAGCATTTTCTATTAAAATGTTGTCAGAATTTTTTCAAATAACACGTTAATTTATATAGAACGACATGCAGGAGGTATCATATGAAAAAGAGATTTATAAAATCAACAGTCGCAATTATACTGGCAATAGTTGCAGTATTTACCTGTTCCGGTGCTGTTACACAGCCGCGTTGGAAATATGTTTCGACTATAAGTGGTGATATTAATATTTCGGCTTTGGGAATTGCAACAGTATCTGGTGAAGGTAGTGCAGCATCAACTCAAGTCACAAAAACTGTATGCAAACTTCATCTACAGCAGTTAAAAAACCAAAAATGGACTACCATTAAGACATGGTCTGCTACATCAAATATGCGATATGCAGCGGTAACCTCTAAGCATTGGGCAGTTGACCGTGGCTATTCATATCGAATCTATGTAGAGTTAGAAGCTTACAACGGTAGTACATTACTTGAAACCGGCTCTTCCGTTAGCGAATTCAGATATTACGGCTGAGAGTAAAACGTCTTAATATACTCACGTTTGTATTTGAGTTAAAATATCGCATACCCATGAACGTAACAAAATCTATGTCGTTCTATTCGTTCGGACGGTATTCTTCATATCCAATCTGTCCACGTTGTAAAATTACTGTGGAACGCGAATATATGGCATTTTGTAGTAGATGCGGCCAAAAATTAGATTGGTGATGTTATATGTAAAAAGGATCCCATTCTAGGATGTTCAGTTAAGAAAGCATTCTAAGGAGAGAGAGAAACGGTATAGCTTCAGCTACGCCGTTTCTTTCATTTTTCTGCTATCAAATGCCTCGAGTATTCCCAAAATCTTGATACTTTTGTAGTAGATATCCATCTCTTGTTTGCGGTTGATTTTGCTATGGAGATTGGTCGCTACGTGAATAATGATCCTTTCAAGGAACTCATGCAGGATATGCTGAGACGATTCTATGACGAGAGGCGAAGCGATAAAAGATTCCTTTCGCAAGACTATTCAGTCTGTGACAACCACCGCACTGTTGTACTGCATCTTCTGATCTGCTTATGTAAAAATGGTAATTCGCACTATCTATGGTTATGAATACCCTACGTACTGTCGTTCGCCATCTATCGACTGTGTCTCTGGAGCATACCGAAAAACAGTTCCCTGAATAGAGAGATTGCACTGTTCGCGCTGAACTTTATCCTATCTATGATCATTGACGTTTCTGTTCTGGTATGGCGGTTGATCGTTGCGGTGTGGTATGTACCGCTGACGGTGTGGATACTAATGACATTCTGAAAATGATGGAAAAGATAAGAAGTTATGATATAGCAAAAATGAGAAAAATAAAACGAATGCGAGAGAAGCATTTATTATTTTTAAAACGACTTCACGGAAAAATCCGGCTTGAATTCCCACAGATTTGACTCAGCTACAAAGGCGCTCGAATATTGTAGTAGATAGCAAGCTCAGTACCATCCCTCCTTATTCCTATAAACGTCTTAAAAACAGTTTCTTTTCGGAGAGATTCTGGGCGTAGTCTAAAGTCTGCTTCGCCGTGTATCCGAACCGGCGGCTTTCCTCCCGCTACGAGGTGGTGAGATCATATTCTGTTGCTTCGTAACAGAAGCACAGGTGACGGCCGCATCCCTATACATAACCGCTGTCTGTTCCGCCTCCGCCAAATCAGCGAACTTTTCTACCACCGTCTCAGCCCATCCAGCATCAAGCGCAGCAGATGATACTTCTACTTGTGGAACAGCGTGATTTCGTGTCACGCTCCGCCAGCAGTGCCAGAATAAGTGTCTGCACGCGCCCCACCTTCAAGGTACGGTGATAGCGAACGGAGAAAAGCCGGATGACATTGATTTCCACCATCTGACGAAAAAGTGTGGGATTGATACAGAGCTTCATAATCGGCGTCTAGGTGTAGATCAGAAAATTCCACCCTAATGGTGCTGTCCTCCACCGAAGAAATCCAGAAATTGAGAAACAGCTTGTAGCATCCAGCTGTTTCATATACCAGATGGAAGATCAGCTCACCTTCACGTCCGACGTCACTATCCACGTCGGGGCAATCCATCAGGGCACGGAGATTTTCAAAAGCATCCGCCTTACCCTGTATCAACACATAGCGGAACGACTCCAGCAGAATCGGTAGATTGTCATAGCCGCTTGCATCCATCGGGTATACCGGATATTCCACACGCCAAAATACAAGAAGGTTGATGCAATAGATTTTGTCACACTCGTTTTTTCTGTAACAATCAGTTTTAATATAGTCCAATTGATTCTTAAGACGAATATGATATAATATATATTAAGTGGTGATAACTTGAAAAAAAGAGGTTTCTTTATCCTGAAAATTTTAATTACAGTAATTAGTCTCATCATTCTCATCATTTCAAAAAGCACTATTGACTGGTCGAATCTACAAAATAACTACATTGACCATTCTCTTGTGAAAGAAATAGCCTATGATCTTGCGGTCGGCGTCTTTTCCGCTATGATTCTCGTCTGGTTTATTGATGAAATCAGCAATCATATCCAAGAACACCAATCGCAAGAAAAAGAACGGTCGATAATAAAAAGGTTTGATAAGGTTTTACAGAAATACATAGAACGATATACCGTCATGTTTTATTGTGTTACAACACCAATTCAAAATCAAAACTTCGCACAAGTAGCTATGCCCGAAAATTTTACACTTAAAGATATGCGAGATTTGCATCAAATAACATTACTGACGAGTGAAGGATTATCTGATACGGCTGTAAAGTCTTTTGGGGAAATCGAACTTGCCCTTAGACGAGAATTCATCGCTCTTGTTGAACAACATGATTTCAATTACTATCCGAAATTTATTAACATCTTCTTGGATTTCATTCAAGTGTCGTTGACCTATGATAATAGAGCAAGCATTTTAAATGCCACCCAATATGTATGTGGGGATATATCGTTTCCAACCTTTATTCATGATATGCTTGACCAATGTGGAAATGATTTTTACGAAAAATACCTGACTGGCGAGGAAGGTAGTGGTAACATTATGCACCCCTATGTATATCTATATGAACTCATGAAAGCAGAACAAAAATTGATTTTGCAATATCAAGAAGAAATCCAGAAACTTAATTAATCACAACCACGCCCGTAAGGACATGGTATGAACAAAGACCCTATCAGGAACACAATACCAGTGGCGCCTAAAGGCGCGAAAAAGCGACACCAACTGCAAATGGTGTCGCTTATGCTTTATTTTTTGATCAGATTTTCATATTCTTTGAAACTCAGCTGATCCATGACTGCATAAATCGGAGTGAGAGCGGCATCTGCACGGAGTTTCAGCGACACTTTCACGCAGTGGAGCGACATAGTGAATAGTGCTTGCCACAGCGTAGATAAAAGCTGTCTCGCTGGAGAAACCACACCGCCCTCACGGACTTTCAGCTCCACTTTCACGGATTAAAGCTCCACCAA
>OLQY01001175.1_pt1 | contig 23959 bp, 24 predicted proteins | sample 1672851 | NCBI WGS metagenome assembly OLQY01 (sample SAMEA3136730, study PRJEB25190) | human gut metagenome | reverse complement strand
TTAATTGCTTAATCCTCATCTTTTACTCTTCATCAACAGGATTTGACAAAGAGCCCCTTTTCTTATTTATTTTAATTGTTCATCTTGTAGAAGCCCTTAGCCTTCAAACCATAAGCTTGACCAGCGGTCATATCATATTGAACCATTTCGTAATCGTTCAATATAGCTTGTTGTTCTGAAGTCAACTTCTTAGGATCTACAAAGTGACCCTTTTGGTCAACCAATTGGAAGCCCTTGTCACCATTGAAGTTAATGGTAATTGCAGGAAGCTTCTCGTGAACTTCAGTCAAAAGTGCTTGGTAAGGAGTTACCTTACTGTTTGTTTGTTCAAGCATCATAGCAGTGAAGTCACTAGTGTTGACGAAGTTAGTGTTGTGGGTCAACTTGTTCTTAGCACCATGTTCTCTTGCGTACTTGTTTGAGTAAATGAAGTAGCGAGTTGAGTGCATTTGAACTGGATACTTGCCAGTATAGTTTTGTGACAAGATGCTTGGGTAGTGGTCACCGTAGAAGACAATAGTAATTGGCTTCTTGATCTTATCGATTTGACCAATAAACTTCTTAACTGCCTTGTCGGTGTATTGCGTACCCTTGATGTAAGTTGCCATTTGTTCACGAACGGCAGCAGTGTTGAAGAGTTCACCAGATACCTTGCCCATGTATTCGTTGTTTGGATACCAGTTGTTGTAAGGCATGTGGTTTTGAATTGAGATCAAGTTAATGAATTGACCACCCTTCATGCTGTTGATTTGTTTCAAACCGTTAGCATAAGCAGTGAAGTCAGAGTTGTAAGTACTCTTACCAAGTTTCTTTTGATCAATGATCTTGTATTTAGAACCAAGGTAAACGAACTTGTTAAACTTAAATCTCTTGTAGTCTTCTACTCTTGAGTAGTAAGTACCAATGAATGGGTGAACAGCTGACTTGTAGTTGAAGTCCATACCAATGGTTGGGTAGAAGTCGTAGTTTGGTACGATTTGTACATATGGAGTCAAGGTTGACTTGAACATACCCATGTTGAATCCGGTCAAAGTTTCCCATTCCATGTTGGCAGTACCACCACCGTAACCGGCACTAAGCATGCTACCGTATGTGGCACGTTTCTTCATTGATTGGATAAACTTAACTGGGTTTGGAGTTTTTGGATCAATCTTAATTGTTGGGAAAGTATATGGATCAACAAAACTTTCACTCAAGTTGTAGACAATAGTTTGATCCTTTAAAGTATTCTTTCTTGTCTTGTTAATTTTATCAGCAAGTTTGCTGTACTTTTGGTCCAAATGCTTGATTGTAGATTCTGAATAGTTGGCTGGCTTGTTCATAATTTGCAAGTCGAAGTAGTTCAAGAAGTTCAATAATGGACCGTTAATTTGAATATCACGTTCAGGGTTTCTGAATGATTGCTTGTTGTCAAAACCACGGTTGATGTGGTAGATCATACCGCCATCGTGGTTAAAGCGCATTGGTGTCATGAATAAGAGCAAGCTGAGTAATGCCCAAATACCACGACGTTTCCATGAACCCTTTTTCTTAATTGGAAACTTGATTTCAAGGAAGACACATAATGCAATGACAATGACCAATGCAACGGCAACCATAATGACTGTCTTTTGACCAACCATTGGAAGCAAGGTCTTCCAGTTTACGATTTCGTCAATTTCGGTTGGGTAAATTGGTTCACCACGAAGGTTCAATTTAATCTTGTTGGCAATAGCCCAACCAATAGTAATTACGCTGACTAAAACTGTTGAAGTCCAGTAACGCGTAGTAATGAAGTAGAAGATCGCAAACATTGCGTCGAGGAAGATAGCCGTCAAAATGATGGCGAAGAATCTAGTCCCGAGCAAGAAGATAACTGCGTTGATGTCTGTAGCAGTAGTAATTTGAATACGTAAATTGTCTGATTCGATCAAGAATGAGACGAAACTCAAGATGTAGAACCAACCCCAAGTAAGAAGTCTTACTCTGTTTTCTACAACCCAAGCAGTAAACTTGCCCCAGAGATCTTCGACAATTTGCGCCAGATTATCATGTTTATTAAAGAATGTAATTGCATTTTTGACCGGCTTAAATTTGAACAGATATCGTTCATACAAATAGTCCAAAATAAAGGCCGCAATCGTCATGATGATAATCATCAAGAACTTGTTAAATCCGGCGCTGTTAGTGAAGCGGAATGATCTTACAAAGCCGCCGATAATTGGGGCATCCATAAAGATTACAACCGGAATAAAGAAGCGTATTTCCTTAGCAGAGAAACTAACGATTACTTTTCTAAAAATCAAAAATGCGGCAAGAACCATTAAGAATAGAAATGGTGATGTAACGCTGCTTAAGAATCTTGGATTCCAAGAATAAACACCACTACGACCAGATAAACGTTGGTACCAGTAAACACCGTTAAATCCGGGAACACCGATGAACATTACAAAGAATGATACGATGCCGGCACCAATCGTCCAGCCAAATACCTTCTTAGGGATTTTGACATTAGCTAAAAACATACCCCATGCGAAGTACAAGATTAGGTAAACACCATAGATGGAGTAGTTGAAAATCATTGTACCAGCGTTAGTGGCAAATCCTACCAAAGTCAATGCACTAAGCAAAAGCAAGTTTTGCTTAGTAGTAATGCGATGTTGCAGTTCATAGATGTATGGCTGAGCCAACATACTGAAGATTAATCCAGCAAGTAGTACTGATGTACTAGTCAGTACTGGGAAAAATACGCCCCACAACTTCCACATATTAAAGCTGCCTGGTCGCTTCATAAAGTTGACCAAATACAGCAATACTAGTGTGACAACTGCCATAATCCAGAATCTGAAGGCCTCAGTTGGATGGACCTTCTTCTTGCTGTAGACAGCCCCAAAGACCATTGGCACAAGCACCATCGTGCTGCAGTCTAGCAGTCCAGGGATGTATCTCATTAAAGTGCTGAGTGGAAGTCTACCAAACAGGCTACCCCATGAGAACATTTGCACTAGCATGAAAAATGCTGCCACAATTATACAGATAATTTGGACAACACCTAGTGATTTTTTATTCTTAATCTCACTCATTTTCTTAGTCTATGTCCTTACTAAAAAATTCTTTTTTGCCATTACTTACTCTTGATCCCAAGCTTCTTCTTGATCGAGTATAAAATATCGACCTTCTTGCCATGGCCGGTAAAGAAATCTACGATATCCTTCCAAAACTTGAAGACCATGATTAAAGTAATCACCATGAAGATGATTCCTGCCTCTTGGTTTTGCAGAAATTCATAAACACTGAATAAAAGCATAAACACTAAAGGCGGAATCGTCAAATTTTGCATGATTGCTGTCAGCACGAGGGCCACCAGTAATGTCGCAAAACCAGCCTTCCAATCATAGAACACTGTGATCTGAGCTGCAACCGCAACTCCCTTACCGCCTTGGAAATGATTCCAGAATGGAAAGCAATGTCCTAAAATCAAGCCGAGTCCGGCAAAAGCAATGTTAATGTGACCTGGAAAAGCAAAGTAAACAATAAATAAGGCAATTAAGCTTTTAAGCAAATCACCGAGACATGTTAAGATGCCCCATTTTTTACCAAAAACAGCACCCATATTGGCTGTTCCAGGATTATGTGAACCATATTGAGTAGGATTTATTTTCAAAAAGATTTTTCCGACAACCATCGCAGTCAGAAAATTACCAAAGAGATAACCGATCAGTGTCGCATAAATAGGCGTCATCAATTATCATCATCTCCCGTGTAGTCATAAATATGATAGTCTTGCGTCTTATCGCTCTTGAAACTAAAGCCATGAGCAATATTGCGCTCATTTTGGTAAGTTTCGTTATTGCTGATGGTTTCTTTTTCAAGACCTAGTTCTGTGCGAACCTTATCAGAAATTCGCTGCAATTCGCTAGTTGGTTGAACTTGATATGAAGCATCATCAATCATCGCATTATAGCCATGCAGATAGTCGCTAGAAGACGTCTTCGCACAGCCACGATAATTCGTCGCGATCTGTTGCAAAGCGCTAAATGGCAAGTTAGTGCGGACGTTGCTTGATACCGACGTTAAGATCGAATCAAGATTCGACAGCGAACTGACAGAGATTGCCTTTTTGATCAAAGTCGTAATCACTTGACGCTGTCTTTCTTGTCGGCCGTAGTCGCCGCGTGGGTCATCATAACGCATTCTCGAGTAGGCCAGTGCGCCGGCACCGCCCATGTGCGTTAATTTGCCCTTCTTAAAGATATAACCGCCATATTCAAAACTGAGCGCTGGCCGAATGTTAATACCGCCAACATAACGGATCATCTTCATGATTCCGCCCATGTTAACCACGGCATAATACTTAATCGGCACATTAATCAATTTCGAAACGCTGTCCATTGACATCTTGGCACCGCCGAGTTCATACGCGGCATTGATCTTTTCAGTTTGGAAAGAATCGGCATCAATCATCTGTGCCATCGTATCACGCGGAATAGAAATCAGCGTGTAGCGCTTCTTTGCAGGGTTAACTACAGCTAAAATCATGGTATCGGTTCTACCCCGCTTTTCCGTTCTATCCAAGGCACCGGTATCCGTACCCATCAGTAAAACGGCAAAACATTTCTTTCCATTAAATTCACCTGTAGTTTTCACTGCAGTATGGGGATCATAGGTCTTATCAACTGCATTCTTCGTTTTAAAGTAAACAGAAGTAAAGTACGCAATTGCTGCGCCAACTGCAGCTAGCACAACTAAACCAACAATCCACGGCCAAATGTGGTGTTTTCGATATTTATGATTTTGCACTCGCGTGCTTTTCGGACGATATTGTCTTTTTTTCTCCATAAGTCATACCTATATGTAAATTCACATTGAGTGTATTATAACAAAAAAAGCAAATCATCGCTGACCTGCTTCCTATATCTTATTAAAATCGTTACTTATTTTTACTTCAAAGTCAAATTTAAAGCAAAAGTCTTGCTACTTTCTGCTTCAAGCTTGATCTCATCAATAAATGCGGTAACATGATCTTCTTCTACATTTAATTTAAAATCAGTTGAAGCAACATCAATTTCATGTTTTCCATTATTTAAACTAATTTTGTTAATCCCCTCTTCAGTAGGCCAATTATTTGGTAGAACAAAACCTAATGAAAATGGCATTTCTTTATGCGAAGAATTCTTTAGAAAAAAGGTTATCTCGACTTGATTGCCCTCTAAGGCATATGTAGTCATCACTTCAAAGTGATACGGGAATTTCTTATAGCTTTCCGGTGTATCAATTAAAGTCAAACTCACTCGTGTATCGCCTTTATCAACGACAGTCCAAGGCATTTTGCTGGCCCAGTCATTATCATGATTGATCACTGGAAAAGCAATTGCCGTACCCTCTTTAGTCCCTTCTTCGCCGAGATAGTCATAATTATCCGTTACTGATATTAAGTGAGCCACCTTGGCCCCATTCTCATCGACAGAGACTTGAAAGAGAGAATCATCAATTGTTTGCATATTTTTCTCCCAACTTTAATTCCAAAGACAAAAATAGCACTTGAAGGGGGGTACTGTCAATCTTTAACCAGCTACTGCCGCTTTAATGGAAGCGGTTAACCCTTCTACCATGTCACGTAAATTCATGGATGGACGACGACCATTTTTCGCTTGGCTAGGCAAAAATGGAATGTGAATGAAGCCGGCTTTTAGGTTAGGAAATTCGCGTGCGCGCATGTATTGCACCTCGTAGAAAAGGTGGTTGCAAACGTACGTGCCAGCGGAATTTGAGACTTCGGCAGGGATGCCTATTTTTCTCATGGCAGTTACCATCTTTTTAATTGGCAATTGGGTGAAGTAACCGTCGGCACCGTCTGCTTCAATTTCGCCTTCTTTTGGACCCTCGCCTGAATTATCGGGAGTTGAGCCCGCTTGAAAATTAATAGCAATTCTTTCAGGTGTAATGGCAGCTCGGCCACCTGCTTGGCCGACGTTGATGACCATGTCTGGTTGATATTTTGTTATTGCTTCTTTAACTACCTTGGCGCTTTGATAAAAAATCGTCGGTACTTCTAGTTTAATGATTTGATTGCCGTCGATTTCATCTGGCAGCTTCTTTACGGCTTCGATAGCCGGATTAATTTTTTCACCGCCAAAAGGATCGAACCCAGTTACTAAGATTTTCATACTTTTTGCCTCTTTCTTAGAAAAAAATGGCAGTTTTTCTTTGTTTATAATATAATATACTTGTTTCAAAAATATGAAATAGAATAATATATTAAAATTTTTTGGAGCAAGTTGATGAAAAAAGGCATCCCTTCCGGGGATGTCTTTTTTTTACCCTAAAAAATAAAAGAACTCCGAAAATTCGAAGTCCTTTTTGTGTGAATAACCACTATTTAATTAGTCGTCCAACTTTTCCTTGTTAACAACATCAAGGTTTTCATCGAATGTGTAAACAACTGGTTCACCAGTCTTCATTTCGAGGTTCATGATGTCGTCGTCAGAAATGTTTTCGATGTACTTAGTCAAAGCACGAAGTGAGTTACCGTGAGCTGCGATAATTACATTCTTGCCGTCAAGTAAGTCTGGAGCAATGTGATCTTCCCAGAATGGCATTACACGGTCAAGACATACGTGTAAGTTTTCTGCCTTAGGCACGATGTGTGGGTCCAAGTTTGCGTAACGACGGTCGTGAGCTTGGCTGTACTTGTTGTCGTCATCAATAGCTGGTGGCAAAACATCGTATGAACGACGCCAAATGTGAACTTGTTCATCGCCGTACTTTTCAGCAGTCTTCTTCTTGTTCAAACCTTGAAGAGCACCGTAGTGACGTTCGTTAAGTCTCCAGGTCTTAGTTTCTGGAATCCAAAGTTGGCCACTTTCTTCAAGTGCGTAGTGCAAAGTCTTGATAGCACGAGTTAATAATGAAGTGTAAGCTTGGTCGAATTCAAGACCGTGTTCCTTGATTAAACGACCAGCCTTCTTAGCTTCTTCAACACCTTTTTCTGAAAGGTTAACGTCAACCCAACCAGTAAATTGGTTTGAAAGGTTCCATTCACTTTGACCGTGACGGATTAAAACTAATTTTGACATGAAATATCTCCTTTTAAATTCAATGTTTCACCCATATTTTACACATTTCGCAGTTTTTTTCATAGAGATATGACAAAAAAACATTAATTTTTAGACATTGTTTCAAATATTTACCCTTTTGTGCTAACTTAGAACAGAAAATATTAATCAAAAAAGAAGTGCGGAATTATGGTATTCAAAAATAAAAAAATTATCATCGGCCTCATTGGCATTTTTGTCTTGCTGTTAGCAGGCTGTTCAAATAATAAATCTACTACTAAAAAAGAAAATACTTTGCCAAGTACCAAAACGATTTTGACTAAGGCGCAAAATACCAAGTTCGATTCGATGCATACTACTTGGAACGAAACTGAAAATGGGCAAACGATTCAAAAAGCAGAAGCTCAATACGTTAAGGATCCAACAGTCATCTACGCTAATGTGGCCACAGCTTCCAACCACTATAAGATGTGGATTGAAGGTAAAAACAACTACATCCAAATGAAAGGCACCAGTTCTAGTCACTGGTTTAAGACCAAACTAGGCAAAAGCAGTTCATATGCTGTATTAACAGACAGTTTAGACAACATGCTTGATCCATTCGTTGCTACCAGCAAGAGTTTTAAAGTTAAACCCAATGGCAACGATTACGTCCTCTCTTATAAAGGAAACAATAAGAAAATTTGGAACGCCATCGTTTCCGATTCTGCGATCACTGCTTTGATCGGTATCGATTTAGACAACGTGAAACCAATCAATAATGAAATCAAAATCGACGTTGATAAAAGCTACCACATCACCGATGTAAAGGTGCTCTCTACTTATAAAGACGAAGGTCAAAAGAGAACCTTCACGATGAATGCTGATCAAATTGACCAGATCAAGAACTTAGAGGTTCCTGCCAATGTTAAAAAAGGCGCAGTCGATTTAGGAAAAATGAGCACGAACAATTAATACTAAGTCCGAATCCAAAGAGATTCGGGCTTTTTTCGTATATAATAATAGGTGTAACTATAGGAGAAAAATTATGAATACAAAACTTAAAAAAGCATTTATTGGTATTTCACTCGCTACCCTATTCTTACTGGGTGGCTGCAGTCAGCAAAAGAAAAACACTGCCGACCCAGTTTTAACTAAAAGTCAGGTAGTGCAAAAGGCTAAAAAGAGCTTCAGAAGTGGCCAAGTCATCCAATCTGTTACCTTGGGCACTGACACTTCTAGCCAAGTAGCCTTGGCAAGCACTACCTTTGGTGGCGAATCAACTGTCTACCATATTACTAACCAAACAACCAGCAAGGGCAAGACTCGTTCAAGCGAAGAATGGGTCAACCTGAACAACGTCTACATCAATGGTCGTGATACTTGGTACAAGGCTGATCTTGAAAAATTAACGGGTCACTCATACGCAGATTTGACTGACGCGATTATGAATAATCGTTTGATCCATAATCCAAGCGACACTTTGGTTAACGCCTACAAGATGAAACGTAATAAGAAGGAAAAGACTTACACTTTGACTGCTAATATCAAAGACAAGGACTTAATGAAAAAAGCAGCAACGCCAGTCTTTAATACTGTGGCTCAAAGCTCCAACCAAGCTAAGGTCTTTAAGCAAATTCAAAAATATGGCAAGTACAAGAATATGACCGTTAAGACTGTGGTTAGAGACAACAAATTGGCTGGCTTCAACGTATTCGTTAACATGAAGCTTGGCAAGATGATGACCGTTAAGGTTGGTCAAAGTTACGGCAACTTTGGTAACCACGACTTCTTAAGAGTGCCAACTTCCGCAACTAATGCTAAGCCATTGCCAACAACTGATAATAATAGTAAGAAAAAGTAGAGGTTGAATTATGAAATTAGGAATTATCGGAAGTGGAATGATCGTCCACGATTTTTTGAAGACTGCTGATAAGATCAACAGTCTAGAACTCACAGCAATTTCATCAACTGTCCGTAGCAAAGATATTGCTCGGGAATTAGCTAACCAATATGGCATTAAGAAAACCTACACTGATAACGAAAAAATGATGGTAGATCCAGATGTCGATACGGTTTACGTGGCTGTGCCAAACTTCTTGCACTATGAGATTGCCAAAGAAGCATTAGAGCATGGTAAAAACGTAATCTGCGAAAAGCCATTTGTCGAAAGCACTGAACAAGCAAAAGAATTGAAGCAGCTTGCCGACGAAAAAGATTTGATCATTCTTGAAGCAATTACCAATCTTTACTTAGAGAACTTCAAGCAAATTCAAAAAGAGCTCAAGAATATTGCCCCAATTCATATCGTGAACATGAACTATACGCAATACTCAAGCCGTTATGATGCTTTCCTTGAAGGCAAGATTGCACCAGTCTTTGATCCAAATAAAGATGGTGGTGCCTTGATGGATTTGAACATTTACAACATCCATCTTTTAGCGGCTTTGTTCGGCTTGCCTGATAAGGTTCAATATTACGCCAACATGCAAAAAGGCGTTGATACATCAGGTATCTTGCACTTGTCCTACCCTGACAAACAAGCATCCCTCACCGCATCAAAGGACAGCTACGTAACGCCACGTTCATTCATCGAAGGTGAAAAAGGCAGCATCTATATCGATGGCTCAACTGGCGAACTTAACAACTTTACAGTACAAATGCGAGGCAAAGAACCTAAGCGTTACAACTTGAATAAATACGACCACCGTATGACGAGCGAGTTTAATGCGTTTAGTGAGATCATCGATAATCATGATATGGTGAAAGCTGATGAAGCATTTGTGAATACGCTTGAGTCAATGCAAATTTTGACTGCTGCAAGAAATTCTGAGGAATAAAAAATTAAACTAAAAAAGATTGGTTATCTTCGCTACAAAAGCGTTGATAATCAATCTTTTATTTTTGCTCTCTAATCTCTTTCCAAAAGCCAATCCAAAATATTCATCTTCTGAATACCATCATAATTAGCATCCTTATTCAAAGTATCCATCGTCAATAAATACTTCGGATAAGAATCATGGATTTGTTTCAACGGACGTAATTCTCTTTCCAGCACTTTTTCGTCTAATGTAGTCAAAGCAACTTGGAAATATCTTGCTTCATTTTTGACATTCAATGCCACAAAATCAACTTCCAAATCATTGCTTCGACCGACATAAACATGCGGATATCTGCGCTTCAATTCCAAAAAGACAATGTTCTCGATGATGTGACCATAATCTTGTTGGTGATCTGGTAAAAGCAAACGCCGCAAGCCCAAATCAACAGCATAATATTTACTGTTAGCACGTAAAATCGAACGGCCGTGAATATCATATGGCTTAGCTTCGTACATTAGCAAGCTGTTCAGAATGCCTTCCACATATCGGTCAATCGTCTTATTGTCTGCTGGCAGCTTAGCACTTTTCAAGGTATTAGCAATATTGCTAATCGAAATTGCACTACCAATATCACTAAACAAAGTACGGATTACTCTCTCCAAAACAGGGACATCCCTCACTTTAAGTCTGGTAACAATGTCAGTTAAAACAATTGTCGAATAGATTCCCTGCAGATATTCCATTCTTTCTTGTTCATCTTGGACAAACAATGTATAAGGAAATGAGCTCTTCAAATACTCATTGAACATATCTGTATCGTTAGTGAATAAATCGTTCTGCTTGTGCCATTCCACAAATTCCTTGAAAGATAGTGGCAACATATTTATTTGCACATAGCGACCCGTCAGCAATGTCGCAATTTCACCACTCAAGAAATAAGCGTTAGAGCCTGTGATGTATAAATCCACGTTGTCTTTAATGAACAATGAGTCAACTACTTTTTCGAAATCAGTAACGTGCTGAATTTCATCCAAAAAAATGTAGGTCATCTTGCCATCATCAAGACGATTGGTTAAATATTTATACAAAGCATACGGATCGCGCAAAGATTCATTAGCCATATCTTCAAAATTAATGGTGATTATCTGCTCAGGTGCTACACCACTAGACCGAAGATATTCTTGAAACTGCGAAAATAAAATTGTTTTTCCGGATCTTCTAACACCAGAAACGACTTTGATAATTTGTTTTCCTTGATGTCTCTTTAAAAAATCGAGGTATTCAGTTCTAGCAACGTATCGTTTTTCTACCATATTATTCACTTCCTTGCACTAATTTTATCAACCATTTGGAATACGTTCCAAATAAACTCCATTTTCGCCTCTCATTTGGAATACATTCCAAACAAAAAAGCCATCCAAATGGATGACTTCCCTAAAATTATTCATGACTACTCAACAAATTCCGTACCTGATCAGCATCCTTGAATTCACCAGAGAAGACCAAAACATCCCCCGGCTCAATCACAGTCCAGCCGTGCGGAGCCAGCCACTGATCTCCACGCCAAATTCGACTGACCGTAATCTTGTCGATAAAGTCCAAATCGGCCAAAGGACGCCCAGTGTAATGCGTATTCGTAACCTTAACTGAGTAAAGCACATTCTTCGTATCAGTAAGAATCCGGTAAACAGTCGGTGACTCAATCAACGCACGCATCAAGGCAGAACGAATATTGGTAAAGTTGAAAATTTCAATATCTCTTTGATGAAATTCGTCAACAATATCGCTATCAACCTGACTGAGTCGTGCAATTACACGCTCTACTCCAGCTTCTCTAGCATCCCTTGCCAAATCGGCATTGTTCTCATCTTGGTGACTCGCAGCCACAAAGATATCACAATCATATGCGCCAGCCTTTTCCAGCGTCTTTGTATCCAAGTCAGGTAATAAAGTAATATTCTCAACTCGGCTGTCGTAAGTTTCATAGTCGACCTTATTAGCAGTGAAAATCTTGACTGAGTACCAATTATCGTGCAAATCGTGTGCAACCGGCACCGTGAAGGCGTTGGCCCCAATAAAGGTAACGGTCTTCTTGATTCTGTCTTCCGGTGACAAAACGAAGCTTGAATTAAAGACAATCGGACTCAAAATACATACGATAACTGCGGCCAAAATAAAGGCATCGGATTGCATTGAAGTAATGGCGTGCAATCTTCTCGCAACTTGCAAGGTTGGCAAAACAATCGTAATGGTTGTAGCAGTTAAGAAGCCGCCAGCAAAAGCATTGCGCTTTTCAAAGAATCTCATGTAGGTTAAAACAACCGGCAACTTGGCGAGCAATAAGAAAATAACCAAGACTGGCAAAAGCATTAAGGCTGAGGGATGGGTCAAGAATGAACGCAAATTCAATCTTACCCCTGTCATAATGAAGAAAATAGGAATAAAAAAGCCATAACCAATTGAGGTCAACTTATCCTTAGTTGCTTCACTTGGTTCAAGCAGCTTCATGACCATCCCAGCCAAAAAGGCACCTAAGATGTTCTCAGCCCCAACAGTTTCGGCAACAGTAACTAGTGCAAAAATTAAGAAAAATGCCAAACGAATATCTAGTTGCGTCGTTGCCTTAGTTACCTTGGCAAACCACAAATATGGTTGCTTAAATCTACGCAAAAGAAAAATTGCGGCCAAAAACAGCAAAATAATCAACCATAATTGTCCTGCATTACCACCGTTGATTGATGCATAAATGGTAAGCAAAAGCAGTGGAATAACTTCACCAAGAACAGCCGTCAACAGGATCGTCTGGCCAATTGGCCGACCCAAAATGTCCTTTTCCTTCAAGGTGGCAATCACCACGCCTAGAGCAACGGTCATCAAGATAATCGCAGCCAGCATAACTTCGCTGAACAAACCGATCCATTTCAAAACAAAGGCCAAGGCCACAGCCATGACGACGATTCCACTAAAGGCAATCACGGCTGTCTTCAGCGGATCAACCATTTTTCCGGCTTGTGATCTCCCCTTCGGATTATTCTTTCTTTGCAATAAATCGAAGTCGATTTCCATCCCTGATAAAAACATCAGTAAGATCACGCCCAGATTAGACAAAAAAGTCAGATCGTGCGTCGAAGAAATCAGGTTGAAACCACTCGATCCCATGATAATCCCCACGATAATTTCGGCTACCGCGGTTGGGACATTGCTAATTTGAAAACGAGCCATAAATATTGGAATGATCAATGCCAATAATACGACTAAGAATAGCGATAATTGTGCCATTTCTCTCCCCTTTTCTCATTCAATCAACAGCAATTATACAAAAAAACGCGCCCCATTCCCATAATTTTAGGAATAAGACGTGTTTTTCTCTTAATTTACGTCACTTGCTAAAACATATTGTGTAGCATTCAGTGCGTAGTACTTTTGGCCTTTAATAGTAATCTTGCTGCCGTAGACTAATACACGACTGCCCTTCTTGACCTTGTTTTGCTTCTCGATCTCACCAGTGCGAGTACGTAAGTAAGTATCCTTGTTCACGGTCTTAGGCGTTGCGTCGATGTTTGAAGCAACTACGTATTGGTCCTTGCCAATCTGGTAGTACTTCTTGCCATTGATCATCTTGTAGCTCATGACCACAACTGGACTGCCGGCGTATTTGAGCTTCTTGGTGTTCTTGCCCTTAGCATCATAGATGTAAGCATCGTGACCTAAAGTTACAGCACCTTGAACAACTGGGATTTCTTCCTTAGTCTTGTTTGGATCCTTATCCTTGTCCTTCAAGTTAGATTGAGATTGAGTATTCTCCTTTTGTAAGTCGTAGTAATACTTAATCAATGAATAAAATTGATCCATGCTGTAGCCCCATTTCTCAAAATAGCCATCGGGGTCAACGTGGTCAGTGCCACCAAGGAAGTTGCTGACGGCGTGGTGCGACCAAATCGTACCTTGACCATCATCGCAGGCATTGTCCGGCTTCAAATCGTAACGGTGTAAAAGCTTAGCAATGTAGATCGCATCATTATTAATTGACTTAATAAATGCATCCCTACTATCTTCTTCACACAATTCAACTTGAATAAATCGGTTGTTCGCCTGCTGACCTGCACCCCAAGTACCCATGTCGGGCGATCTCATCTGAATAACCTGGTTGCTGTCAACAAACGCATGCACGTAGGCATTAATGTTCATCCACTCGCGGTTGAAGTAAATAGCCTCATCGTGGGCGGTAGCACCCGGATCGTCAGTTTCGTGAACAACGATGCCTTCTGGCTTACCATTTTGATATTCAACGCCAGGGAATTTGTTGTACTTGATACCTTCTAGCTTCAGCATTTTGTATAAATAAGTAACACCGCTGTACTTATATTTCTTAGCTTCAGTGTTAATCGATGCCGCTTGAGTTTCTTCATTATTAAAACTAAACGTACCGATTAAACTGATGGCCGCAATAAATGCGATCGTTAATTTCTTTAGCTTCACTAAACCATCCTTTATTACATGAAGTTAGATTTCTTGATGTATTGACGGATACCAACTCTGTAGTACTTGGCACCGTTAATAGTTACGGCGCTACCGTAGGTAGCAACTTGTTCGTTCTTCTTGCGCTTCAAGTTGTTGTCGCGGTTGCCATATTGGTTGTAAACGTAAGAATTACGCTTCAAGAACTTGAGGGTACCGTCGATGTTACCGGCTGCGATGTATTCATTTTCGCCAATACGGTAGTAGCTCTTGCCCTTGATGGTCTTGGTGCCGTAAGTGTTGATTAACTTAGCGCCTTCTTCGTCGTTAACCTTGAACATCTTGCCAGCGAGCTTCTTGCCGTTCTTGTCATAAACGTAGGCATTGTGCATCAAGTTCTTTTGGATCTTGGTTACACCCTTTGGAGCTTGAGTGATTGGTTCACTGCTACTGCTCTTCTTGCCCTTGCCAAGAGCACTGCCGTTGATCCAGCCCTTGCCTTCGATATACATTTTAGATGAGCCATCATTATAGGTAATGGTCTTGGTTACAGTAACCTTTTCGCCTTGCTTAACTGAGCCGACTGGACTAGCAACTGAGTGGTCGGTTGGCCAGTTGTAGACTGAGCCGCCCTTTTCGACGGTGTAAACCTTAGCAGTCTTAGTGACAACTGGATCATACTTGCTCAAATTGTGAGCGGTGATTCTTGAGTTAAGTGCGGAATCATATTGGGTATCGGTTGCGTAAGTACCGGTCAAAGCCTTGGTAGCTTGAGCATAGTTATCGGCGTTTTCGATCCAGGCACCCTTGTAGCGAAGTGGTTGCCATGAAACACCCTCACGCAACTTTTGTCCGTTGTCTTCGAATGATTCTTCCAATGTATCGTATTTTCTAAATTTAGCGGTGACGTAGTAACTCTTGCCGTTCTTATCTTCTTCACGCGTCTTAGAAGTATAAGTGGCACCAGTCCAACTATCATCAGCCTTCATACCAAAAAGATTGTTCGCATTAACTGCCAATCCTGATTGGCCCCAACCAGATTCAACGATGGCTTGGGCAATCATTACTGATGGATAAGTACCGTACTTCTTAGCAGCCTTCACTGCTTGCTTTGCGGCTTTGTTTAAAAATTCTGCTTGTTCATCGGTTGTTGCTGCGGAAACTTTTTGGCTATGAACAATATTTATAGCATTGCTTACAACTGGCGTAGCTACTGAAGTCAACATAACTGCGCTAGCAATGCTGGTCAAAAGTCTCTTCTTCATAAGTTGGTTCCTCCTATTATTAACAGTTCTATTGTATCTAGCAAGTTATTTTAAAACAAGGGATTCGGCTGATTTGTATGATAAAAGTAATATTTCAATTATGTTATTTTAATAGTGATTAAGTATGCATATTTACACCTTAATTTTGAGGACGATGTTATTGTTAGAAACCTTTTTTGTTTTTGCTGTGCTCTATTCACAGCTAGCGAAAAGTCGCGGCGGAAAGAATCCATCCAACCTCCCCTTAGCAAATAAGAGGAAGGATCACTCCCACACCACACCTACTCTAGTATCGCGTACTCAATATACGTGCTTCAGTCGTGTAGCCTGTACGCATGCTGATCCTTCAGCAAGACTACTACCTCGCGAGAGTTATAAACTCGTGGATCCTGCTTTGAAGGGTTTTGTACATTATAGGCTCCTATCACATGCTGAACCTATGGCCTATTACATTTTTTATATTTCAAGGAGGAAAAGACCACATGAAGAAAAATTTAAGAATCGTTAGCGTTGCTGCTGCTGCTTTACTTGCTGTTGCTCCAGTTGCTGCTGGCGTATCATCTGTTTCAACTGCCGACTCAACTGCTGCAACTACTGCTACTCAAGAAGTAACAAATCTTGGTACTTTAAAGGGTACTATTGTGCTTGACCGTGGCTCAAACACTCAATTTAGCGTTAAGTTAAGCGATGCTCAAAAAGATGCTATCTTGCAATTAGGTGGTACTGATTTAAGCAATGCTAAGCCTGAAGACATGAAAGACATTGCTGTTAAGTCAGCAACTGGTCAAAATGCAAATGGTGTATTCAAACAAACTATTACATTTACTGTAAACAACAAACCTTACGAAGTTACTGTAAATGCTAAGTTTGCTAGCCAACAAGGTACTCCTTACTTCTACAACAAAGATACCAACACTGTTGTAAATGATGGTAGCACTGTTTCATTAAATGAAATTGCTAACGGCTTTACACCAGATTCACTTTTGACTGCTATTAAGAAACACTACGCTTGGAAGACTAGTGATCAATCAAACGATAACATTGAAATGACTACTACTGCTTCAGATGTTGAAAGCCAATTAGTAGCTCAAGACTTGAAGCGTGCTTCAAACGGTAGCTTTGATTACCCAGCAAACGGCTTCAACCTTAAGTTAACTGCTAAGACAGAAAATGGTAACACTGCTTCAATCACTGTAAGAATTAACGCTTCAGTAAACTACAACGCACCAGCATTTGTATTTGATGGAAATGTTTACTACAATGACAACGTTATGTCAAACGGTAAGACTTCTGGCAATTTAGTACTTAAGGATACTGATAAGACAAAGGTTATTGTAAACGGTAAGTTTAACGATGCTATTGTAACTGATTCTGTCAAAGCTTACGTACAAAGCGCTTTTGGTACTACTTTTGACAAGACTGCAGCAGACTTAGCTGCTCACCAACAATTAATTAACCCAAGCAACATCAAGATTGATTCAAGCAAGGTTAATGCAAGTGTTGCAGGTTTGTACCCAGTAACTATTACTGCTACTAACCCAGCTGGCTTCACTTCAAAGCTTGTTGTTTACGCAATTGTAATGGGTCCTACTGAAAAGGCTCCACAAGAATACGTAAAGGCTGATAACACTAAGGTTTACAACATCAACGGTAACGTTGTTTCAGAAACTGATAATATTTCAGCACTTTCAAAGGGTGCAGCTGTTTACACCTTCGGCAAGGTAACTGTTAACGGTGTTGAATACACTCGTATCAACAAGGAAGGCTCAAACGAATTCGTAAAGAGCTCAGACTTAACTGCAACTAAGCCAGACACTACTGTTCCAAGCCAAAGCAAGACTATTATGCACAACGCATACGTTTACAAGTCTTCAAAGAAGCGTGCTAACAAGGTTACCTTGAAGAAGGGTACTGAAGTAACTACTTACGGTGGTACTTACACATTCAAGAACGGTAAGCAATACTACAAGATCGGTAACAACACTGAAAAGACTTACGTAAAGGCTTCAAACTTTTAATTAAGTCTTGTAGGACACACTGATAAATAAGAAAGGCAGGGCGAAAGCTCTGTCTTTTTTTGGAGAAAATTATAATGAAAAAACGTTTTAAATTTACCAGTATTATTTTAGCAGTATTATTCGCTACAGCTCCAGTGTTTTCATTGAAAGCTAGTGTTCCCAACACTACTCAAGCTGCATCGACTATAACTAAAAAGAATGTTATAACTCATTTTCTTGGTGAACGAAATATATATATTAATAGCACTAAAATTAACGGCTCTGCTTCAATTAATAATATTAGTTTAGTCAATAATTCTGGAACTGAGATTGAAACAAATGATACTGTTTTAACCGATGGTAAATATACTTTGAAAGCTCAGGCAACAGTAATAGGCTTGACACCCACTTCAACTGATCGATCAATTATTATTGCGAATAATAATGGCGAAATTCTGGGATCAGCGAATGTTAGTGCACACGGTACCATTGCACAAGGCGGAATCGAATTTGATTTTACTATTAAAAATGGTAAGTTAAGTTGTACAAGTTTAGGAAATGTTGCTAAAAATACCAAGAAAACCACTAAGAAAAAAGCCAAAAAGAGAAATAAAAAAGTAACACATAAGAGAAGTCACAAAAAAGCTCATAAGAAAGTTACCAAACATACTAGAAAAAGAAGATAGGATTTTATAGTACAACTAATAAAATCCATTACTCAACCGGAATTCGAGTAATGGTCTTTGTTTGCACTTTTTTGAATAAAATGCAGTTTTCTTAATATAACCTACACCTAATAACGTAATTTTTTCTGTATAGTCTAGCACCTAGTTCATTGTTTACTATTTTTCCATTACATTACGCAGCTTCTGCAATAACTGCTTCTTCAATCGTTTCAACGTAATGCGTGGCACGCCACATTCTTCGACTAATTGCGTGATCGTCTTCTTTTCAAGCAAATGTTCAAACAGAATTACCTGTTCAAGCTGACTAAGCTTCTTAGCTTCATTCTTTAATGCAACAAGGTTATCCCAAGCTGCGGCTTCACCGAGATCATAGACGAGATACTGCGCTAGTTGTGAGTCGTTCTCAATTTTCCACTTAGTAAAGTCCTTGGACCAATTACGATATTCTATGTCAGTGGGCAAGCTGATAACCCCCATGTTACGACGCTTGTAGGCTGACATATTCATCACACTCCCTTATGTCTAAATATATCTATATTTATTATATTTCTAATAATTATATACATATTTTATAAGATATACGTTATTAAACTAGAAGAAAAAAGTATAAAACATTGGCTTTTGTCATCTATAAGGTGTACCGTGATGATAGAAGGCATGGCAGAGTAAAATGATTTAACCTAAAAAATACCGTAGCTTAATTTGGCTACGGTATTTTTAGTACTATTTATTAGAGCAAAAGGAAAACGAGGCATTTGCCTCGTTTTCCTTATATACTACTTAGACTTAATTAAAAGTTTGAAGCCTTTACGTAAGTCTTGTCAGTGTTGTTACCGATCTTGTAGTATTGCTTACCGTTCTTGAAGGTGTATGAACCACCGTAAGTAGTTACTTCAGTACCCTTCTTAAGAACAACCTTGTTAGCACGCTTCTTTGATGACTTGTAAACGTATGCGTTGTGCTTCAAAGTACGCTTAGTACCGTCAATGTTGTCAGCGTTGATGAACTTGCCAGTTGCCTTGCCGTTTTCAACTACTTCGTAGTAAGCCTTACCGTTGATAGTAGTGGTTGAAGTTGCAACAGTTACAGTGTTGTAACGAGTTACCTTGTCAGTACCAACACGCTTAGCATCCTTGTCGTAGTAGTATGCGTTGTGCATAATAGTCTTAGTTTGACTTGGTACAGTAGTTACCTTGCCGTTTGGAACAGTTACAGTTACAGGCAAAGTAGCAACCTTACCGTTAACTGTTGACTTAGCAGTTAAAGTTGCAGTGAATGATGCAGGAGCTTCAAAGTCACCAGCAGCATTTACCTTAATACCAGCCTTTTCAAGTTCAGCAGTAAGGTCTGCAGCAGTAGTGGTTACATTAACGTCCTTAAGTTCACCATTTTGAAGTTGAACAGCTTTGTATTGCTTCTTCAAACCGTCAAGAAGAGTGTTTACATTAAGGTTACCGTTGTTGTCAGCAAGAGCCATGTATGATGCAGCCTTGCTTTCAATTAAGCCTGAGTTAGTGTTGTAGAATTGAACAGCACTAGTGTTAGTAGCATCGTAAGCCTTAATGCCCTTTACAGTAAAGGTTAAGTTAGTAACGTTACCGTATTGGTCTAACTTTACTTTGTTGCCATTAACTGCAGCACCTGTAACAGTTACGTTTGAAGGCAACTTAAGTGATAATTCCTTGTTTGCGTTAGCTGAGCCAAAGCTGAAGCCTACACCAGTAAGTTCAACTTGGTAGTCGTTACCAGCTTTTACGTAAACATCGTTAGTTGCTTCGTTCCACTTTCCAAGGTTGTTTTCAGTGGTCTTAGTTGTAGCATCGTACTTGTAAATAGTAGTGTAGCCTGTGTTACTCTTTAAAGTAACATCCTTAGCAGCGTCAATTACGTTAGCAGTTACTGAAGTACCGTTAAGTGAAGCAGTAATAGTACCTTGTAAAGTTGCTGAAGCAGTAACTTTCTTATCCTTAGCAACAGCAGCAGTCAAAGTAAAGTTAGGAGTTACAGTAACAGTATCAGCTGCGTTAGTAACAGCACCTGCACCAGTTAAGTCAATAGTTGGCTTGTTGGTTGTAGTAGCAGTAGTAGTTGTAGTAGCGTCAGCAGCTGAAACAGTAGATACAGCAGAAGCAGCAACTGGAGCAACAGCTAATAAAGCAGCAGCAGCAACGCTAACAATTCTTAAATTTTTCTTCATGTGGTCTTTTCCTCCTTGAAATATAAAAAATGTAATAGGCCATAGGTTCAGCATGTGATAGGAGCCTATAATGTACAAAACCCTTCAAAGCAGGATCCACGAGTTTATAACTCTCGCGAGGTAGTAGTCTTGCTGAAGGATCAGCATGCGTACAGGCCGCACGCCTGAAGCACGTCCTATTACTTACCACGATTCATATTGTACTAACCTCTTCACAAAATAGCAAGTTAAATAAACTGAAATCTTTCTTTTGTAATATTTTTCACCTTTTCCGTCACATCAACGTTTAACCGACCTCTTTTTTAATAAATAGCCAAATCCTAGCTATAACAATAAAAAAGCGGACTCTCGTCCGCCTTTTTTATTTTAGAATCTTTATCTTTTTTACAAAAGTATAACAAACTTCAACAAAAAAGTAATATTTCCATTAATGTTTCTACAAAGAGTTCGTATTTAAACTAGTGTGTTTCTTCACTTTTTAACAAGTTTACTTTTCAGTAAATCTATGACCTCAAATAACAACTCAAGATTAGTCTTGCTTGTCTGCAGATTCTGCTTGATCAGCATCCCCATCGTTAAAGATGTCGCTAACAGTACGTTCAATATATGAAGCAGATTGAGGAGTAACGTAATTCTTAACACCGTCTTTTTCAAACACGTTGGCTTGCGCAATAGTAGTCATCGCACCGCGAACTTGTTCCGCAGTAAGATTATCTACTGCATCCCCCAACGTAACACTTGTCTTCTTGTTCTTACCATTCAAAAAAGTTAACTTCAAAGTCTTAGTAGTCTTAGCCATTTGAATTTCTCCTTGTTTTCCTATTATATTAACTAACGTTTTCTACCCTAATTATTCAGCTGCTTCGACAATACGTCTTCTCTGAATAAAGACCGCATCATCAAGTGAATCGTCTTGCAGACTGGCAATGGCCTTACCCCCATTTTCAAGGGCATCAGCTTGCGCATCCTTAGCGACATTCTTGAAGGTACGGTTCTTAAGTCCGCTCTTGTATTTCTTGTTACCGAAAGTAAATTGGATTGATTGTTCAGTTATTTCAAAATTCATGTTTAGTTCTCTCCTACTATTAATATTTGTTAAATTTTGAGCATTTTGTAATCAACCGGCTGGCTAGATGTCTTACACTATTATTAACAATTTGAAACCCAAAAATGGGCCAAATTTGTTGAAATAATTTTTCTAATCAAGGGGGAGTTACGAAACATAATGAAGAAATTGATCTTTTGGGGTACTATTTTTGCGCTATTCGTCTTAGGTGGAGGCGGCGCCGGTGCTTACATTCATCACACCAACGCTGTGCAACACGAGAACACCACCAACACGTCCGGTTCCGACAAGGGTCAGAATCCTAAGTCCAGCCCTGCCGATAATAATGGTAAGAACAATAATAAGGAAGATAATTCTTCTAGCGATTCTAATGCAAGCAAGTCATCTGATAGCAGCAATTCTTCCAGCTCCAGCAGCGACAAGAAGCAAGACAAGGACAAGAACAGTTCTGCGCAATCATCTTCAAGCGATGACGACAAGCAACAATCTAGCACCACGCAATCTTCTACTCAGTCATCAACCCAATCTTCAGCCGCTCAATCTAACATCCAAGGTGACAAGACTGGGAAATAAGAGAAAACTATCTTGCTGACTAAATAGTCGGATCATGTTATACTAATTGTGCAACGAAGTAAAAATATCTAAATAGTGATACTCAAAAAGCCTTACCATCGCAACTGGTAAGGCTTCTTTTTTTCACTTGGGGCAACTACCAAGCGTGAGGGTGAACGAAGCGACTACTTATTTGTGATCGTTATCTCGATGGTTCAACCAGTGATCGAACAGTGCAAGCACTATACCCACAAGGATGGGTGCAACGATCGAAGTAAAAATATCCATAGTGAACTCACCTCCTCTCAATGGGAGGACGTAGTCGCTAGGCATTATTTTAACAAAAGACAATTTTGATAGGAATTGGTAGTTTTAAATTTATTTTTTAAAATCTGATAAGTCTACTGGAGCAGATACTTTTCCCTTCTTGAAGTTAGCCATAGCTTCATCAAGATCGCTGCTTGTTTGCTCATATTCTTTCTTTAATTCTGGATGCTTCTTAATGTCTTCTTTGATGAAATCTTGAATTTTACTCATGTTGTTCATCTCCATGTTCTATTTTGTATCTTGATCATTTTGCCCTAAATTATCAAGATACTTTGAATATGATCATGATATTTTTCCATACAGGCAGTAGTTTGCTTTAAAGTTCAATATCTATTAGAATTATAGAAAGATCAATCCCCTTGCTCTAATGGATACGTCCTATCGCAAGGTTTTTTTATTGCTTTAGAAAGTTCCTACTTTATATAATCCAATATTCTTCTCTACATCATCCTAACAAGTGTAGTAAAATAGATTAGTTGCTTTTATTTGCAAAAGTAGATAGAATTATTATTGACTTTGTACTACTTATTTTCTAAATAAAGGGGTAACAACTTTGACTGAAGAAGAAAAAAACGCACAAGCTCAAGCAGATAAAGAAAATGAAGAAGAAAACGACGAACTTAAAGTCGTAATGCCAAAAGCTAACAAGACTACCATGCCAGCTGAAGAATTCAAGGAACAACCTGACTACTTGAAGGTTTTCGCTAACTTTTACATCGCTGAATTCGATGAAGACGATCTTGAAGTAATCAACCTTTACGATACTAACCACAACATGGTTGATATCAACGGCTACCTTTTGAACAACATTCACTTCCCACGCAAGAAGTTGGTTGACCACGTATTGCAATACCACGACTACAACTTCAAGAACTTGCTTAAGGTGATAGCTGAAAAGACTGGTGTTAAGCCAGAAGAAATGCTCACTTACGAAGCATGGGAAAAATGGGATGAAGATCAACGTAGACAAATTCCTTCATCACTTTCATAATTTGCGAATAAAAAAGAGCTCGAATCGATTTGATTCGAGCTTTTTTGTTACTTCAAGACGTCTTTCGGTAAGTAATCGGCTCACCTTTGTTGCGCGCCCGCTCAACGTCTCGTTTTATTATCCATATGTATTTTACCATGATATTTTTCATGGTGTTCGATATACTGAACTCTTTAGGGTAGTTTTTGTCAGTTATACTGAACACCCTAACCTTTATACCCACTTTTTTCAAAAGTGTCTACAAACATTAAAACATAATTATTTTCCTTGCAATGTGACCTCAAATGGAAGAAAATGGGTGTATCAAGAAAATGTCAGCGTGGCATTTTCTTTTTTTATATTAATGCTACAAATTATTTTGTGGGAGATATTTGATAATGAATAATACGTCCAAACGCATGAGTGCGGCTGGTCTTCTTATCGCCATTGGTATTGTGTATGGCGATATCGGAACAAGTCCATTATATGTAATGAAATCAATCGTGACTGAAAATGGTGGGATTGCCAACGTTAATCGAGAATTGATCGTGGGTTCAATCTCGTTAATTCTTTGGACAGTAACTTTGTTGACTACTGTCAAATATG
>OLQY01001171.1_pt1 | contig 24085 bp, 25 predicted proteins | sample 1672851 | NCBI WGS metagenome assembly OLQY01 (sample SAMEA3136730, study PRJEB25190) | human gut metagenome | reverse complement strand
CGTATATAATACACCGAATAATCTTTCATGTCAACAACTTTTTTAAACTTTTTTTCAATTTGTTGATTTTTCTTTTTCAGTTTACTATTTATTACTTATTCATACGCTTATCTTCTTCCATACATTGAAGATATTTATCATATAAAACTGAAATTTCTCTATGCTCAAATGGTGAGTTTTGCAATCTTATATCTACCATTAGTCGATCTAAGCCATTATGTATAGCTTCATCTAGTTTTTTACTATACCCCATCTGCATTGCATGCAGATTATATTCGTCTTCATCTAATAATGTTGTTTTTCCTGTTGGTGAAACTTTAACATCTAAATCGTAATCTATATTTTTTATTGCCTCTCCGTCATATAAAGATGGCGATGCTAGATTGCAATAATAATGAATGCCTGTTTTTCTAATCATACAAATCACGTTATACCACTTGTTTGGATAAAAAAAACAAATCGCCGGTTCTCTTGTGACCCATTTTCTGCCATCCGCTTCGCTTACCAATGTTTTATTTGTAACCGCAACTATTCTTGTCTCATTCGCTTCTATTACATATCCTTTTGCCCAAGTTCGATGTAAACTTCCATCATGTTTAAAGCTTTGGATATATACATACTCTCTTTCCTGTAATTCCATGGCGTCCTCCTATGAGTTATTATTATATCAGATAAAATAGTGATTGAAAATGAATAATCTTGTTTTCCTTTCCCATACTATAACTGAAAGGAGATGTATGACATTCCGTCATACTCGTGAAAATCATATGTTAACACCAAAGGACGTTTTATACTTAGAAGATGTACTTGATCAGAGTTTAGTTCTGAACAAAAGAATTTCTCAAGAATTGCCTCTCATCCAAAATAAAGAGGTAAAGTCTTGTTTTGAAGATGTTCAAAAACAGCTAAAAGAGCACTATAAAACTTTGCTCCAGGTTTTAGAAAGTGAGGCAAAATAATATGGCGAAAAATAAAACAAATTATGAAGATAAAGATATTTCAACCAACCTTCTTATTTCATTGAAACATATGAAAAGTGAATTCAATACATTTACACAAGAAGCTAGTAATGAAGAATTATTCCAAACTATTGCCGAAGTATACGCTTGTGTATCTCGTCTTCAACGTAATGTGTTTGATATGATGTGTGAACAAGGATGGTATAATATGACTGCAGATAGTGCCAAAAATATATCTAAAGCTTATACAAAGTACTCAAACAGTGAATCTGATCTGACATAATTCATATTTATTCTTTTCTCTTTTTTGAAATCATGATACGATATCTTCAAAAACAAGGAGATATTTCTATGATCAAAGAAGAACATAAACAAATATTGGCAAGTTTGTCATCTTTATTAGAAAACGAACATGATATGATTGCAAATATGGCAAATACATCTGCAGTCTTATATGAATTTTTACCCGATATTAACTGGGCAGGTTTTTATCTTTATAAAAATAACGAATTAATTCTTGGACCATTCCAAGGAAAACCAGCCTGCATGCATATCTCTATGGGAAAAGGTGTTTGTGGTGTCTGTGCTAAAACTCTTTTAACCCAAAGAATTGATAACGTACATGAATTCCCTGGTCATATCGCATGTGATTGTGCCAGTAATTCAGAAATTGTAATTCCTATAGTAAAAGAAAACACCCTACTGGGCGTCCTTGATATTGATTCACCAAAATTTTCTCGTTTTGATGAAGAAGATCAGTTATTTTTGGAAAAAGCTGTTTCTATTTTACTTCAATCATTATGAACCTGAAAATATGCGCTTGCTAATGAAACCGCTTCTCTGCTTGAGAACATTTTACATTTAGTATTTCCAATATATGTGGTTTTTATTAGATTTCTTTCTTCAATTACTTCTCCTATTTCGGAGAAGTTTTTTGTCTGATAATCCAAATCCAGCATATCTTTCCAAATTGTTTTTTTATTATTAATAATAGGAGCACTTATCAATCGAATCGGTGTTTGTTCATTCATATAGCGTGCTAGATGAAATATGCAGCAGTCTGTATAATCACAACCTAACAATAATATATTCCCATTAAATTCAACAATCTTTCCAAGAGGCGAATCTTTGCTTAAACCAAAATGAAGAGGGTGTCGATTACATATCACTTTTGCATATTTCCCCCATGTGGCAAAACTGTATAAAGGATGATAAGAACGCATCACTCCTTCATTTCTTAGAAATTGCATAGCAAAAGCATCATTTTCTGGTGCTGTCAGTTTCTTATCAAAAGGAAGTGCAAAAGATCGAATATCTTTCCAATATTCTCTAGATACCATATTATAACAGCAAGCTGGATCCATTAATTCAGGAGTAAATGTCGGTACAACCAAAGTCCCATCATAACCAACTGCCTCCATCAATGCTTCTATTAATGCTTGAGATCCTCCGATGATATATCCTAATCTTTGCACATTCGCCTGAACAAGCAAAACCATTCCCTTTTGAACCCCTAATGTTTCTAGCTGCTGAAGTATTTCCTGTTTTGATGAAACTGCCTCATTATCTTTTCTTAATGTAGTAAATGCAGACTGTTCAGCCATGATACCAAATCCCTCTTTTCCAAATATCCTTCTTTTTTATTATCTGAAGTTAGTCCTCCCTGATAAAAATAATATGTTGTAGGGAGAGCCTGTATATCTCCAGTAATGATTTGTAATTCTTCAAACGCTGATATTGTATCTTTATCTTCTTCATTTAGGTCTAATACAACATAATATATATCAAATGGTGTTTCATCTTGCACTTCTTGTATCACTTTCTCATACTCTTCACATGAATAACAATTTTCAGAGGTTACATATAGCATAAATGAATTTTGTTCAGTATCTCGCAATCTTGCAATTACTTCTTCCGGTGTTAGCTCAACAGCTTCTCCTTTCGTCTGTTGATTACACCCCTGCAATAAAAACATTGTACAGAATAATAATATAAGTATTTTCTTCATGTTCATGCACCTCCTAGTCCATTTTATTTTACCATAGATTTCTCAATCTCTACCAATAATTTAAAATATATATGATTTAGTTCTAATCTTACGTTATTAAAAAAACTATTGAAAAAAAGTAATTGTCCATTTATAATATAAAAGCTTTTAAAAATTATATGCCGGTATAGTATAGTGGTAATACAGAGCAATGGTAATGCTCAGCGCTCAGTTCAATTCTGGGTACCGGCACCATTCTTATTAAGCAGCCTGAATCAGGCTTTTTTTATTATCACAATATACTTTATTCTACAGCACTATTGATTGTAATATAGAAAAAAGAGATTATGTCGTCTAATTTTACTTTAATTTTTTCGAACATACATCTCTTTTTGTTTTAATATCTTTTATATATGCTTGCAAATGGCGATAAACAGATGCTATCGGTAATCCGACGACATTATAGTAATCACCAGAAATTTCTTTCACAAATAGTTTTCCCATACCTTGAATCCCATAAGCTCCTGCTTTATCATAAGGTTCTTCACTATCTAAATATTTGTTTAGCAATTTTTGTTCAATCGGATAAAATGTTACACTGGTCTCTTCATAAAAAGTTTCTTTTTTATCTTGAGATAAAATAGCGACACCGCTGATTACAGTATGTGTTTTCCCACTTAGCATTCCTAACATTCGCTTCGCATCATCTCTATTTTTCGGTTTCCCCAGCATTTTCCCGTCATAACAAACCATAGTATCTGCACCAATCACTATAGCATCTTTATTATTCATCCATACTGTTTCTGCTTTTTGATATGCAATCTGCTGTATAGCATCAGCAATTGATAAAGTTGGATCAACAATTTCATTACAATCAGCGGTAATAATTTCAAATGGATAGCCTAGATTCTGCAGCAATTCTCTTCTTCTAGGAGAAGCACTAGCTAATATTAATTTACTCATTTTCCATTTCTCCATGCAGTTTACGTAATCGATGACGCAGATACAGATAACTTAACACAAAGAATCCCACAAATGAAAATGCAAAGAATCCAACAATACGGAATACCAGTGATGAGAAAAATTCAGCAGGAAAAAGATTGATCATTAAATCAGTTGCCGGATTCAATAACCACAAATCATTTCGGAATGCAATCTTATGAAAAGTTGTCCAGAATGCATCAAAATCCACAAAAGTCCATCCAGCAAGCATCGCAAAGAAAACTGCTGCTAAAATTGCAGTTTTCATATAATTAATACTGATAATTGTCCACATTCCTTTTTTCAGCCTAACAAACATATAAATTAATGATGCCGCTAATAAAACAAATGCAACATTGCGAAGTACAAGAGCAAATTGATATAAATTCTTTACATCTGTCATATGTGCAGATTCTCTAGCATTAAAAGCTTCCGTCTGTGTACCTTTCAATGTAATAGTGACCTTGATATCCTCTCTTTCATCCTGAAGATAGTCTAATAAAGCATTTGTTGATTTTTCTAAATCATTCTGTGTCATACCTAATGTTTCTGCTGTATGCAAAGATTCATATTGACTTTTATAAAAACCTTTATTAAAACAATTTATATCTATACTAGTAATCAATAAAATTATGATTAAACAAATTGCGATTACATATGAGGATAAAGTCGTTAATTTATCTAATACTTCTTTCATATGGCTTTCCTCCCAGTACATTTTTTAATTTACTTTTATAATCGTACCACATTTTTTTCTAAAAAGATATTATCTTTTTGTAGTTTATTGCATTTCTATTTTTATTATAAACACTTTATTTTTATATACAACATCACCTTTACGAAAACTTTAATAATATCCTTTATATATTCTTTAACTATTGTTTCACATTGATTTTATCAATCTAATTCACTATTTTTAACCGCACTACTCTCATAAAAAATATATATAACAATAATACAAAAAGAAGCTGTATCTACAGCTCCTTTCCTAAATGCCCCATTACTATAAACTGTTATATATCCTTTTTTAGATCATCATATGTCATCGTACCTTCTATTATTTCAACATCATAATTCTTTATGTGCTGTATCTCATGTTATACTATAGGAGAAGAAACTAAGTCTAAAATCAAAATCAAATAATTTTTCCTTCATAATTACTATGTAATTCACTTACTTTATAGCATGTTGATTTATTTTGTATCCAATTGACAATCCTATATGAAACAATTATCGGATAAACAAACTTAAGACCAAATATAATAACTCCACATAACTAACTCAATAAGATAATTTGTTGAACAGTTACATCTGCGATCATAAATCAGAACAAAGGAATAAAAATCAGGGAATATCCTTGCTTTTAAATAACGGGGTATTTCTGCCCCGCTAAACTAATAAATAAATCATATCAAAAATTAAAGTATCTCATTTTTTATAACAGTGTTTTAACTTCACTTTATTAGTTGAATATTAAAAACAACAATACTATTACTATCAAAACAGAAATTATAATTCTCCCTTTAGCATAACTAAGCCAAAAAGATCTCTGTTCTTCAGCTAGTACATTATTTTTATCTAATTTCGTTGTAATCTTTTTACCTTTTTGTTCATATAATTCACCTATCTTTTTTATATTCAGTTGTATGTCTTCATAATATGAGAGAAGTAAATCAAAAAGATATAAATTTCATTGTCATTATAATCTAATCCTGTTCAAACTAAATAAATTTTACAAAAAGCCTCATATTTAAACATTTCATTTTCTCACCGCTTTCTTCTTCTCCCTTATCTTTCTACTTAAATTTTATATATTATAATCTCTTTAAACAAGACTACTAATTATGATTAAGATAGAGTATAATATAACGTTGTTGACTATGTTTTTTATACCTATTGTAATCTCGAAAATTCATGTAAATAGGTACTAATCTATATGAAATGGATAATCTTAAAGTAGATAATAAAATATAAAATAATAATGCTAAGAGAACCCCCTTCTTTTAACTGGAGTTTCACCTATTTTTTCGGTCGAACCAAGTTTAAAAGTTCGCCAAAATACAAAAAAAGCTACTAGACATCGTCTAATAGCTAAATTTTTTTATCATGGTGGAGCGTATCGGGATCGAACCGATGACCCCCTGCGTGCAAGGCAGGTGCTCTCCCAGCTGAGCTAACACCCCAAATGTATATTTAATTCGATGGTGGGCCTGAATGGACTTGAACCAACGACCTCACCCTTATCAGGGGTGCGCTCTAACCACCTGAGCTACAGGCCCATTTCCCATCGAATGCTCATATATAATACCACCAACATTTCACTATGTCAATAAAAAATTTAATTTTCTACAAAATCTTTTAATCTCTTTTTGAATTAATAAGAAAACATATAAATCTAGAGAAACTTGAACTCAGAGATTTATATGTTTTTTCTTTATTCGACTGCAACTAGCTGAAGATTACTTACTCCTCTACAAGCTCTTAACTTAGCCATTAACTCATCAATTGATACATTCATTTCAGATAAATCAAAAGATATCACAACAGATGCCCAATCATGGATTGGAATATTCTGATTAATCGTCAATATATTAGCATTTTCATTTGACATGGTATTTAAAACTTCTGATAAAATTCCTTTATCATGATGCAACATTAACGAAATCACTGCTTTTCTCTCACTCATTCCTAAAGAAGGAAGAAATACATAATCTTTATATTTATAATAAGTTCCTCTGCTTATGCCTACTCGTTTAACTGCTTCACTTACTTGCTTAACTTCACCATTCTGCAGAAGGGTTCTTGCTTGAATAACTTTATCTAAAACATCAGGCAATATTTCCTGATCCACAATATAATATTTTTCCATTACTCTACCTCTGTATGAACACCATCATAAGTAGATTGTAAGATTTGTACTTTCCATGTAGGATAAGAGTGATGAATGGCAGCCGCAAGTGATTCTGCATTATTCATATCCTGTGTTAATGCCATCATAGTAGAACCACTGCCAGAGATATACATTGTATACATTTCGTTTTGTTCACATAGTTTATATACCGTATCATAATCCGGAATTAATGCTTTTCGATATGGTTCCTGCATCTGATCTTTACATGCTTTTTTAATAATCAGTCCATTTCCAATCTCAATCGCTTTAGCTAATGCAGTGCACCGTCCCATCTGATATACTGCTTCTTTATAAGACATATTATTCGGTAATACTTCTCTTGCTTTTTTAGTGATAACTTCATAATCTGGAATTATTGCCACAAACAGCATATCTCTTTTAACACCAAAGCGAATCATATTCGGCTTCTCATCTTCCATAAAAGAAACACATAATCCACCAAAAATTGCAGGTGCTACATTATCTGGATGTCCCTCCATTTCAGTAGCTAATGCAAATAATTCATAACGATTCATTGGTTCATGAAATAATGCATTAGCTCCTGCTAGTCCAGCAACGATACAAATTGCGCTGCTCCCTAATCCTCTAGCATATGGAATAGGGGAATCTATATGAATATGAACACCATTAACTTGTTTATTTAAATAATTTAAACCTTTGCAAAATGCTTGATATACCAAATTATCTTCATTAGCATATGCATCATCACAGCCAGTAATTTTTACTCCCTGTGCTATTTCTTCAAAAGTAATTGTCGCAAATTCCTGCAAAGCTAATCCTAAGCAATCATAGCCAACACCCAAATTAGCGCTAGTGGCAGGTACTCTAACTTTTATCATTTGATCACTGCTACTCAATACCTTAATAATCGGTTAACTAATTATCTGATGAGTAGTTTCTCCTTTCTTTATTTTTTAAGTCCTCTAAAACAGACTTTTTCCTTTTTCAATGACAAAACCCTTCATTTCTTCTTTTTTCACATGCGATGTATGACGAATTTCTAAATCTGGTAAATTGTTTAAAGATGAAGGAATCTTTAATCCTGTTTTTTCTTCTAACTGTTTCATACATGTAAACTCATTTTCTTCTTCAATACCATAAATTGCTTTATAAACAACGGATGCAAATTTATATGGACTTGCGGTTGATAATAATACTGTTTCATATTCATCATCTACCGATTGATATTCTTTTAAAACTTTATAGCCTACTGCAGTATGTGGATCCATAACATAGCGATATCGCTGATAGACTTCCTGAATCATAGAAATACATTCCTCATCACTACAATATCCGCCAACAAAATCTTCTTTAATTGAACTATAGATATCATCGCTTACTTTATATTTTCCATTTTTGTCCAATTCTTTCATCAATGATGTAATATAGGAACTGTCCTTCCCGCTTTTAAAGTAAAGTAAACGTTCAAGATTACTGGAAATCAATATATCCATACTTGGTGAAACTGTTTTATAAAATTCACGATTTCGATCATAAATACCAGTATTTAAGAAATCATATAAAACATTATTTGCATTTGACGCAACGATAAAACGATGAACCGGCAACCCCATCATTTTCGCATAATATCCAGCTAATACATTCCCAAAATTTCCAGTAGGCACACAGAAATTAATTTTATCCATAAATTGTATCTTATTTGCTTTCACCATTTTAATATAAGCATATACATAATAAACAATTTGTGGAATCAATCGTCCTATATTGATTGAATTAGCACTAGATAAAATGATCTTTTCTTTTTTCAGTGTGCCATTTATCTCCTGATCCTGAAAAATCTGCTTTACTACTGATTGTGCATCATCGAAATTACCATCAATAGAACACACACAGGTATTCTTCCCTTTTGTGGTAATCATTTGCATCTCCTGAATATCTGATACTCCATTCTTAGGATAAAAAACCATAATTCCAGTTTGATCAACATCTAAAAAGCCTTCTAGTGCCGCCTTTCCTGTATCTCCACTGGTTGCCGTTAGAATCATAACATTCTCTTGCTGATTCTGTAAAGATGTACGCATTAACTGCGGCAGCATACGCAATCCCACATCTTTAAACGCACAAGTTGGCCCATGAAATAATTCTAATACAGAGAAACCATCAAAAATAGATAATGGAGTAATTTCTTTGCTATTAAATTTATTTTCATAAGCATCTTTTACGCATTTTTTTACCTCTTTCTCTGTAAAATCAGGGAATAATAACAGTAATACTGTTTCCGCCATTTCCTCATATGTCATGGATAACATCTCTTCTAATGGAAGTTTGCATTCAGTTATCCAATCATTAACAAATAATCCTCCATCTTCCGCAATTCCCTTTAAGATTGCTTCTTTAGGAGTATGTGCTATTTTTTTATTTCTTGTGCTTATATATAATTTCTGCATTTTTATTTTCTCCTTTTTACTTGTTTTTCTTTTGTTACTATGATACAATGTCCGCAATAAAAATACAAGTGTTTTTAAAATGAAGACAAAAAATATTTGGGGAGGTTACTATGAAAATTGCAATACTAGGATTAGGAACCGTGGGTTCAGGAGTAAAACATATTGTTGAGAACGCTAAAACAAATTATACGAATGACATACAAATTTCACATATACTGATTCGAAAAGGTAAAACGAAAACGTTACCTATCATGTGTGATGACATACAGGAAATAGTAGAGGATGAAGAAGTTGATGCAGTTATAGAAACAATGGGCGGAATAGAACCTGCTCACACTTATATACTTCAGGCCTTAAAGCACAAAAAACATGTAGTTACCGCAAATAAGGCGGTTGTGGCTCTTTACCTAAAGGAATTTACAAAATGCGCAAGAAAAAACAATGTTCAGTTTCGTTATGAAGCAAGTGTCGGCGGAGGCATTCCTTGGATTGAAGGCTTATCTAAAGCAATGCGTATTGATGAAATCCATAAGTTTTATGGAATCTTTAACGGTACAAGTAATTTTATTTTAGACCACATGGAACGTTATCATGCATCATTTAATGATATTCTAAAACAAGCTCAAGAATTAGGATATGCAGAAGCAGATCCAAGTGCTGATATTGATGGACTGGATATTGCGAATAAATTATGCATATCTGCAAGTCTTGCCTATAATATGCATATACCAAACAATTTTCCCGTATTTGGTATACGAAATACCACTAAAGTAGACATTGAATACTTTTCTTCCTTACAGCTGCATGTTCGTCTAATCGCAAAAGCGGCTGGTACAAATGCCACTTATGCCTGCTTTGTAGAACCATCTTTATTCACAAAAGCAGCTTTAGAATCTACATGTCAAGACAATTTTAATTTAATAACTTTATATGGTGAAACAATTGGATGTTTAGCATTTTATGGGCCAGGTGCCGGTAAGCTGCCTACTGCTAATGCTATCGTACAGGATTTAATTGATATTAAAGAACAGATTCCAGGCACATCATTATCTTTGACCAATGATAAAGTTTATGATTCTTCTCTATGTTATTGTGATTATATTTTGCGTGTTCATAAAGATGCATATCCATATATACAGCATCCATATGAAACTCATTTATACAAACAGCAGGAATATTTGCATTTACATCATATTCCTTCATACGAAATGCACAAGATCATGCAAAAACTATTAACTATTGACCATCAGGCATTTATGGTTTCCATTCATGAAAGTGAGGCAACACTATGATTAAAATAACAAAATTTGGGGGATCTTCTGTCGCAAATGCAAAACAATTTCAAAAAGTAAAAAGTATTATAGAAAGTGATCCAGACCGGCGTTTCGTCGTCGTTAGTGCGTCTGGAAGAGAGCATAAAACAGACAATAAAATAACAGATTTATTATATTTAATTGAAGCTCATTTAAATTATCATGTAGACCACTTGTCACTCTTTCAGTTAATAGAAGACCGCTTTATTTCAATTAAAAATGAACTACATCTTACTTATCCGATTGAACAGGATCTTGCTCAATTGAAAGAAAGTCTTAATTCTTCCATCTCTACTGATTATTTAGTTTCCAGAGGTGAATATCTAACCGCTAAATTGATGGCAGAATACTTGGGATATCCATTTATTGATGCTAAAGATATTATTTACTTTCACTATGATGGAAAAATTGATTTTGATAAGACAAAAAGTGCTCTTCGTGAATATCTAAAAAAACATGATTGTTTTGTAATGCCTGGTTTTTATGGTTCTTTACCTGATGGCAAAGTAAAAACAATGTCAAGAGGCGGGAGTGATATAACAGGCTCTATTCTTGCGGATGTTATGCATGCAGATATGTATGAAAACTGGACTGATGTTTCCGGAATTCTTATGGCAGATCCAAGAATTGTGCATCATCCAAAGCGTATTCATACGATTACTTATAGCGAATTGCGCGAATTATCTTATATGGGGGCTAGCGTATTACACGAAGAAGCTATATTTCCAGTTAAAGAAAAAAATATTCCAATCAATATTTTAAATACAAATCATCCAGAAGAAGGCGGAACCATAATCGTTGAACAAGATCATCATAATACGAATCAAATCATTACAGGTATCGCCGGTAAGAAAAATTTTACAGTTATTGCCATTTATAAAAACCATATGTCAGATGAAGTCGGCATCATTAAACGTGCATTGGAAGTATGCGAAAATTATCGCATCAGTATCGAACATATTCCTAGTGGAATTGACTCTTTCAGTATTGTTGTAAATTCTGATGATGTAAAAGACATATTATACGATATGGTAAGTGACATGAAAAAAGCCTGCCAGGCTGATCAGATAAAAATTATAGATAATATTGCATTAATTGCTACTGTTGGTCGTCAGATGATGTATCGACCTGGTATTAGTGGAAAACTATTCGCAGTCTTAGGGAAAAATAACATTAACATTCGTATGATTGCACAAGGTACTGATGAAATGAATATTATTGTTGGTGTAGAAAATCAGGATTATGAACGTACTGTAAAAACTATATATGATAATTTTGTTCAATAATTTTATAAAAGAGCTATCACAAACATTGTTTATATACATATAAATGTAACAGGAGGGTTCCATGAAAAAGTATAACGTTGCTATTTTAGGCGCCACAGGCGCTGTCGGTCAAGAAATGCTTAAATTATTAATACAAAGAAATTTTCCTTTTCAGGAATTACATTTATTGGCAAGTTCTCGAAGTGCTGGAAAAACGATAACACTTAACAATAAGACATATACGATAGAAGAAACTAATGAACATAGTTTTCAAAACATAGACATTGTACTAGGAGCTGCAGATAATGAGATTGCGAAAAAATATCTTCCTATCGCAGCTAAAAATGGAGCTATGGTCATTGACAATAGTTCAGCATTTCGTTTAGATAAAAATATTCCTCTTGTTATTCCAGAGGTAAATCCCCAAGATGTCATAGGATATCATGGCATTATAGCTAATCCAAATTGTGCTACCATCATAGCACTTGTTGCCTTACAGCCATTACATGCAATCGCTAAAGCTAAATGCATGATTGTATCTACGTATCAGGCTGTAAGCGGTGCAGGTGTAAATGGAATTACTGAACTGTCACAGCAGATTCAGGATATACAAGCAGGAAATCCAATTCAATCTAATGTTTTTCAACATCAGATTGCCTATAATGTCATACCTCAGATAGGTGATTTACAGGAAAACGGATACTTTAGCGAAGAAGTAAAAATGCAGAATGAAGGAAGAAAAATTCTTCATCTCCCTGACTTTCATGTAAGCTGTACTTGTGTACGTGTTCCAGTCATACGTTCACATTCAGAATCTATCTATGTAGAGTTTGAAAATAAAATATCAGTAGAAGAAGCTAGAAATGCTCTTCGCAATGCCCCAGGCGTTAAATTAGTAGATGATCCAGAAAATAATCTGTATCCAATGCCATTAGATACTAGTGATCAGGATCTAGTCTATGTTGGAAGAATACGTGAAGATATGAGTGGTCATCCAAATTCATTGAGTTTCTGGTGTTGTGGTGATCAAGTCCGTAAAGGAGCAGCCACAAATGCTATTCAAATCGCTGAACTTATCATACAAAACTAACCTCTAAGCTAAAAAGCATCATGATGAATTATTTCAGATGCTTTTTTCATTTTACATAAAAAAACGTACACTTATTAGCATACGATCATTTCTAAATTAATTTTTATCCAAAGAATCCTTCGCATCATCCATACATAGTAGAAGAACACTAGACAAATCTGTCAATTTCTTTAAAACTTCTCCAATTCCATAAGATATAAATGCAAAGCCAAAATAAGGTACACAGCCTGTAAAATATAAATTTAATACGTCTGAAATTTCTAAAGAATAGCTAGCTTTGTAAGTCTCAACAGTTATATATGCCTGATAAATTTCAAATGCAGCGATCAACAAAAAAATAACGGATGCTACATAAAATAAAATACTTGCTTTTGAAATCCTCAATCCACTTTTTGTCTTCATAAAATTCAACCTTTCTGTCTTTTCTATACAATTATCTATGATAAATGTGTAAAGACTATGTGTGTTATGTGAATTTTAGCAGAATTTTACATGTAATTAAACCCTTTTATATAAAATTTCTTATTTTATATATATGTTTTTTGAAAATACTAGCATCTTTTATGAAAATATAGTATGATATGAACGCGCAAACAAGCAGACGTGGTGGAATGGCAGACACGCTACTTTGAGGGGGTAGTGAGCATATGCTCGTGTGAGTTCAAATCTCATCGTCTGCACCAAATAATAGTAACTTAGCCTTTCATAAAGGCTTTTTTAATTGCATTAATTTTATCATAATTATTTATCTTATAATGGTTTTTCGCCAATACATTAACTTCCTAAAAACATAAGATACAGTAGAAAGCAGGATAATCCCTGTTTTCTAAAACTCCATCTTATAATTACAACATCTCCTCCCTTCCATGATTTCATCATTGTAATCACAAACAAAAAGCAGGTTTTCTGGAATCTGCTTTTTGTTATCATGCTAATTAGAAAGAAAGACTGGACAAATCACATATTTCATTGTATTATATTTTCGCAATAAAACCGCAGGAGTGGTGGAACGGCAGACACGCTGTCTTCAGGCGGCAGTGCGAGCAATCGCGTGAGAGTTCAAATCTCTTCTCCTGCACCATGTACGATAATAAAGGCTTTTTAGATTTTGTTACATAACAATATAACATACTAAAAAGCCTTTTTCTTTATTTTTTTGACCTATGATAAAACCAAACAATTCCTATCATTGAAATCAGGAAAAAGATTCCAGCATACAAGAAAGATAGTCTTGGTCCAAATGCATATATAAACCCTGCAAATAATGCCCCAACAATCATGCCTAAGCTTTTCATTGCATTATAAAAGCCCATAACCATACTACTATTCTTATTAGAAGAAGAGCTAGCACATAAGTCTTGCAGTAGAGGTATATACATAGCATTTAACGCAAAAAAGATAACATTAACAATGATAAACGGAACAATATCCACTAGCATTGTAATCATGATTAAAGTAATACCTGCTCCACCTAATATAAAGATCACAGATTTTCGTACATCTGTTTTTTTCATAATCCAGACACAAATAGTTGTATTTGCGAAAAGAGATATAAATCCAACAACAGCCTTCAATATTCCATTATAAGAGGAATTAAAATTAAATTGATCTTTAATAAAATAATTAAAATTCTGATCATATGCCGTTGTGGCAGTAGAAGCTAAAAACACCACAAAGAATAAAATCGCAAAAGATATCGTCATAAATTGTTTTGCGTCTAGAAATGCCTGGAATGGATTTGCATCTTTCCAAACATTGATTGATGAAACTGTGTCTTCTTTATCATCTTGTAGAAAGAGGAAAAAAAGGATTCCACATAACACTAGAACTCCACTTTGCATCGCAAAAGTCAAAGGAATTGAAACTACTCCTGTAAAACCGCCAATCAAATAGCCAAAGGCTGAAAATACAGTTGTAAAAGTTGCGGATAATGCTAGATAACGCCCTCTTTGTTCGACTTCACTTGTGTGAATGATATACGTAAGAAAACTTACCATAATTCCACCTACAAAGAAGCCAGATACAAAGCGAGCAAGCATAATTGTTGGCAAAGTTTTCATAATCGCAAATAATGCCTGACCTATTCCATATCCAACACAACAAATTCCTAACACTTTTCTACTTCCCATTCTAGTAACTTGTTTAGCCCAAAAAGGTGAGAAAAGAAAATTTGTAAATGCCATCCCTGCATATAACATTCCAAAAGAATAATCTGGAAGATTTAAATTCTTTATTAAAGTTGGCGTGATAGGATGCGCAAAATTTGCTGCTAAACTTTCTAATGCCACCGCAAGAAAAAATAAGTATAAATGATATTTTTTAATCCATGATTGGATTGATTTCTGATTCATGTTTATTCATCACCGCTTTCTGCAACATGTCAAATAGTACTATGAATGTTAAAGAAACGCAACTCATAAACATATGTTTTTATTATTTATTTTTCTTATATCTTTCCTGATCTAGGAAGAACATAGTAAATGTCGCCCTAGATAATAATACATCTTCATCATTAAAGATAAAAACTTCATAAACCCCAGTAGTTCTTCCTGCAGATATTTTTTGAGCAATTCCAATTAATTTGCCGCCTCTGCCAGGTTTTATATAATTAATAGTACCTGATAAAGTCACACTATCTCTTCCTGTTGTGAAGCTTGCGGCACCAGCTGCTGTATCCGCCAAAGAATACAATGCACCGCCATGAACAAAACCATGAACATTTAGAATTTGTTCATCAATTACCATTTCTACTTTTGCATAGCCTTCTTTCAATTCTACAACCTGCATATCATTACTTTGTAAATACTGTGATGAAGAATTTAAACGCTTTTGCAATGCCTCCATAGTTTCCATAATAATCCTCCTTATGCCATTGTTTCTTCAATTTCAATAATATCTGTTTCCTCTAAAAACTTCTTATCTACTTTTTTACCTGTGATTATTGTAGCTTCACAGATATTCGCAACACTAATAGGCATACAAATATCAAATTTGCTGCTATCAGCTAAAATATATTTTGCATGTGTATGTTTCATTACTTCCATTTTTACATAGGCAGTATCAACATCATTGGTCGTAAAGCCGCTATTAATTGTAATACCTTCCATTCCTAGAAACGCTTTATTAAAATTATATTTCTGAAGAGATGATATCGCTCCTAGTCCTGCAACTGAGTCTGCATTCCCCTTTAATTCTCCTGCTAGTAAGTAAGTTCGAAATCCTTGTGCAGCTAAGTGTTTCGCATGTTCTAAACCATTTGTCACATATACCGCTTCTTTTTCTCTAATATATTCAATCATACATAAGGTTGTGCTTCCTGCATCAATGTAAACAAAATCATGTTCCTGAATCAAAGAGGCTGCATATTCTCCTATTCGTTTCTTCTCATCTAATGATATATCACTTTTTAGAACGGATTCAGTTTCATATAAACCATATTCCTTATGTAAAAGAGTTGCTCCGCCATGAACCTTTTTTAATTTTCCCATTTTGTGAAGAGTAACTAAGTCTCTTCGAATTGTTGACTCACTAATTGATAACTTTTGTGTAAGCTCTAAAACAGTTACCGATTTCTGTTTTTGTAAAATTGACAAAATTGCCGCAAATCGTTCTTCCGCTAGCATGCAGATTCCTCCTTTTTTAGAGTTGCGTAAACCTTCTAGCTTAACTATAAGAGTCCTTGGCATTATAATAAAGCCAAAAACATTCAATGTCAATCAAAATCAGTCAAAAAAAGAAGAAAACAATCATTGATTCATTCATGATTATATTTCTTCTTTTTTAATATATTAAGCAATTAATTTCTATACTTTAGATAAGATAAAACGACAATTTCCTTTAATTGTTACTTTTCCGGTATTAGCACTAGCAAAAATAGAGTCACCCTTGCGGATTGATAACATCGTATCATCGCTCTCTATGCTACCTTCTCCATCAACAATAACAAATGAAGCAAAGCTTTCTTCATCAACTTTAACACTGCATTCACTCTTAACATCATAAATATAAGTTGTGAAATATTCGCAACTAGCCATCATTGCACAAGTATATGTACCATAATCTTTTTCTTCTCCTGCTGGTTTGAAATCACTTTCCAGTGGAGTTAAGTTGGACACTTCAATTGCTTTATCAATATGCAATTCTCTAGGTTTTCCGTCTTTTCCAACTCTACCATAATCATATACACGATATGTTGTATTAGAGTTCTGCTGAATTTCACATATAACGATACCTTCCCCTATCGCATGAATGGTACCAGCTTCAATAAAGAAAACATCACCTTTATGAACTGGGACCTTCTTTAATACATCCAAGATCGTATTATTTTCAATACGTTCACGGAATTCTTCTTTTGTGATTTCTTTATTCGTGCCATAGTAAAGACTTGCGCCTTCTTCAGCATCTAGGATATACCACATTTCAGTTTTCCCATATTCTTTTTCTACACGCAATGCATATTCATTATCAGGATGTACCTGAATAGAAAGATTACCTTTTGCATCAATAAATTTAATTAAAATAGGGAAGAATTCAAACGCTGATCCTTTTGTACCTAAAGCATCTTTCCCTAATGTTTCTAGGTAATCACTAAGCTGCATACCTTTGCAGCTTCCACTATCCACTATACTTTGTCCATCTTTATGCGTGGATAACTCCCAGCTTTCCGCAACAATGTCTAAATCTGTATGTTTGTTGTAGTTTTCTTTTAACTTTGTTCCTCCCCATAAATAATCTTTAAATGCAGGGAGTAGTCTAACTAATGCCATCTTATAATACCTCCAATTTCTTCAGGGCTTCATAAATTCCCTCTTCTTTTACTGTTCCTGTTACCATTTTCGCAACAGAATCTAATTTAGGATCATGTTTACGCATTGCAATTCCATGACCGACAGCAGCAAGCAGTTCCACATCATTATCACCATCTCCAAATGCATAAGTTGAAGAAGCAGGAATCTGATAATAATCCATGATTGCTTTTGCCCCAACACCTTTATGTATCGACTTTTTCGCAATATCAAATGTATTGCAGTTGCGATGATAAGAACATAAATATGTTTTCTCTAGAACTTCGCCGCTAATTTCTAATTCTTTTCGATTTTGAAAAATTAAAGTAATCTTGCCGATTTTCCCTTTTACTTCTTCAAAACTGCGATATCGAACAAAGTTATCTGCCGGGATTTTAAAATTATCCATAAAATGCAGATATTCTTCTTCCTGTAAATCTTTTACATAACAGAATTCTGTGCCTTCTAATATGTAGTTGATATGATGTTCATCCATATAATTAATTAATTTCAATAATTCTTCATCTGAAAAAACATCATCAAAAATAACTTTACCATGAATTGTCACATGAGCACCATTACTAGTGACATATCCATCCAAATGTAAATCCTTAGCTCCATTAGGAATATAGCTTAAAGCTCTTCCTGTAGCTAAAACACATAAATATCCCAAATCCTGTAGCTTACTTATTGCTTTTCTAGTTGCTTGTGTAGGAACATAGATTTGATCTCTTTCATCAACAAGTGTTCCATCATAGTCGTACAATACAAGTCCTTTAATCATAAGCACCCTCCATACAGTACTATTATAAAAGATGGAAAGGCAGGTTGTAAATACGAATTTTAGAAAAACAAAGGTATTTAAGAAACATAAAAATATAGACACTTCATAAAAATCTAAGATACAATAAAGAAAACATAACAGGAGGTTTTATCTATGAATATTCGCGCTGTCTTTTTTGATATTGATGGTACTTTTTATGATCATATAACCAATCGGGTTTTAGAAGAGACTTTATCTGCTATACATCAACTAAAACAAAATGGATACAAAGTCTGTCTATGTAGCGGAAGAGCTATTGAAATGGCAGAAAAGTTAGGAGTTTTACAGTTGTTTCCATGGGATGGCTATATCGGCGGTGCTGGAACTCAGGTTTATAATGAGAATTTTGATTTACTTTACGAAAGCTATTTTTCAGAAAAACAAACAGAAGAGATCTTTCGAATCGGAAAGGAAAATAATATTTGTATTCTTTCACGAGGAAAACATAATTTCATGACTCTTCCTTTAAACCCATATTCCCAACAAATGTTTAAAGAATTTAATGATGATATCCCTGAAGTTCGAAACTGGCAGCACGAGAAACTAGTAGCATTAAGTGCTTTTGAAAAAAAAGGTTATGATTGGAGTATCTTCAATCACATTGAAGGAATTAACCCTCAGCCTGCAAGTGATACTTGTATAGATTTTCTGCAATCTAATATAAATAAAGCTACGGGAATTCATATCTTGATGAAAGAATGGGGATTTCCTCTACACTCCTACATGGCATTTGGCGATTCTATGAATGATATAGAAATGATAAAAGATGCTAATTATGGCATCGTCATGGGAAATGGTGCTGAAGAATTGAAGTTAGCCGCCGATAAAGTCATAGGTTATAGTAATGAACCCACAATTTATCAGACTTTAAAAGATCTTCATATGATATAGTTTATTATTTTATATTTTCAGTAACTCATATATGGTATAATTATTTAATAAAGAAAAGGGTGATTTCATGAAAAAAATATGTGCTTTCTGTCTAAGTCTACTTCTTAGCTTTTCTATAGCTGGCTGTAGCGAATCGCATGAAAAGGAGATAAATTCTTCTGTTACTTCTTATTTTACCGCAATCCAATCAGGATCATATGAAGATGCTTTAAAATCAACTGTTGGTGAAGACAAACTAAAAGATAATTTTGGCTTAGTTGATGTAAAAAATAGTGTGGAAGATTTAAAAGACGATTCAATGGGTGAAGTATATAATCAAGAAGCTGTGGAATTCTCAAACTATATGTTGTCAAAATCAATTTCTGAATACACTATAGGAAGTATCACAGAAGATTCATCTGAAGCAATCGTCAATATTTCTGGAAAATGCTTGGATTTTGAAAACTTTGATCCATCAGTTTCTGAAGAATATCTAGATTCTTTGTTCAATACATATTTTGAAGAACATGAAGATGCAATAAAAACATTGCTGTCTGAAGAAGGAGAAGATGCCGCAAATCAGAAAATAATAGATGATTGCGCACCACTCTTATTTGATAAAATGAAGGCAACTTTAGATTCAACTGCATCTAGAGATTTCAAAATGAAAATGCTACTAGAGGAAATTGATGGCCAGTGGAAAATCTCGCAGATTGATGAAGTACTTTAACATTGGTCCATACGTGGATTTATAAAGGAGATGCCCTTTAAAACATCTCCTTTTTCTTTATTAGAAATCTAAATTATATATAGCAAAATATTTATTATAACTTTTCAATACATTCATCTATGATTTTCCATGCTAAATCATTCGTTTCTTTAAACGTTTCTGCATTTGCATGAAAATTTATTGGCATTTCCCCTTTATATGGTTCAAAGCCTAATTTTTTATACATTGAAATAGCAACATAGCTATTCGTCTGCGTTGTGAGATATAAAGGCTTTTCTTCATTCATCCTTTCATACAATTGAATACTGCGTAACATCAAAGCTTTCGCAAGCCCTTTTTTCTGATGTGCCTCATCTACACCCACCCAATGAACACGAAAACGTTTTTCTCCAAAGTGATATCCTTCCCAGATAGAAGAAGTTCCCGCGAGTTTTCCACTATCATCAACAATTAAGATCATCTGGTTCTTTAGTTCTTCTGGATGTGTTTCAAACGTTTCTTTAAAATATAAACGTCCTTTATCAATGGTTTCTAATTGCCCTAATCGCACATGCAGCTGAATCCAGGCCTCTTTAAATGAATCATCATAGCTTTGAAAATGATATCCTGCAGGTAATTGAATTTGAAGATTGTTAGGTATATCCTTTAAAATCATTAAAACAGGATAGTACGGAATACTCATATCTAATGTCGTCATTTTATTCTCCCTTCTAATCCATCATTCAAATTACATTTGACACATAATCATCATAAACAGTATAATTTTGTTAGTAACTGATGTCAATATTTAAAAATCAGTGAAAAAACAATAGGAAAAGAGGGATTTGATGAAGAAGTTAGTCATTACTGGAGGAAATGGGTATATCGCATCTCTTGTAAGAGAAGCAGTACATAATGATGTAGAAGTAGTCGCATTAACTCGTAAGGAATTAGATTTAAGCAATACCGAAGAAGTAAGAGAATGGTTTACTAATCATGAATATGATTATGTTTTCCATACTGGTGCTATGGCACAAACTGCAGATTGTGAAAATTATCCTGAATTAACTCACAAAATCAATGTAGAAAGTACAATTGAGATTGCAAAAGCTTGTAAAAACAAAAATGCTCGTTTAATTTTCATTAGTACTGAGCAATGCTTTAATGGAAAAACAGAAACTGGTCCATTTACAGAAGATACTCCATTATGTTCTGTAACAGCTTATGGAAATCATAAAATTGAATGTGAGAACTTTATCACTTCTCAGCTAAATAATTATATTATTCTTCGTTTTTCCTGGATGCTAGGTATGAGTCGTCCTCACATAAAGGCTTCTCCAAACATTATACGTAATGTTATGAATGCAGTATTCTTTCAAAAACCTACTTTATTTACAGTAAACGAAATCCGTGGAATGACATATGCTCAGAAGTTTGCGGATGTATTTGAAGAAATCATGGAATTACCTACTGGTATTTATCATATTTCTGATGAAAATACGCATAACACTTATGAATCTGCAAAAATTGTTGCAGAGAAACTAGGTTTTTCTAAAGAACAAATTAATGCTTACATTCTGCCAAACCATGAACGTTATGCAGACCGCTTCAGAGATTATCGTTTAAAGACAGATAAATTAAAATCTCATGGTATAGATTTTGGAACATTTGAAGAAAATGTTGATGCGTGTCTAAAAGACTTTGGCTGGTTAAAATAAAACTTTATTTTACTAAGATAAATTTTCACTTAAGAAAACAGGAAGAGATTTCTAAATCTATTATATAAATAGACTAAGAAATCTCTTTTTACATATTAAATTTATTTATAGCTTAGCTATGGATACTTCCAATATAAAGGCATTCTCTGTTCTCAATCCAAATAATTTATGGTATAATACCGCCATGCGCTTCTAATATATTGATAAAATCTGAGAGGAAAGATGCACAATGAAATATAAAAATGACAATCGATTTTATTTCGAAATAACACAAAAAATTCCTGGAAAGTTAGGTCGTGCCGGAATTATTCATACTCCACATGGTGATATTAAAACACCTGCTTTTATGTGTGTAGGCACAAATGGGGCAGTTCGCTTTGTTTCTATGGAAGATTTAAGAAGTATAAATGCACAAGCTATGCTTAGCAATGGATATCACTTGAGAAATACTTCAAAAGAAATAGCCGAACATAATGGATTAGCAGAATGGTCAAACTGGAATGGTCCTACCCTTACCGATTCTGGTGGTTTTCAGGTAATGTCGCTAGGATCAGGAATTGGAAAAGTTGTTAGTATGGATCGAGAAAAGCAGGTAACAAACGCTGATCCCAAAGATCGACTTGCTCATGTAACAGAAGATGGCGTTCATTTCCATGATCCATTTACAGACCAAGATGACTTTATTGGCCCAGAAGAATCTATGCAAATTCAATGTCGTATCGGAGCTGATATCCATATGGCTTATGATGAGTTAACTTCACTGGCAGACAGTTATGAATATAATGTAGAAGCTCTTGCTCGTACAGAACGTTGGGCTATTCGAAGTCTGGAAGAACACAAAAAACATTGTGATGATTTAGGCTATCATCAGTCTTTATATGGCGTTATCCAAGGAGGACGCTGGGAAGATTTACGTCGTTCTACATCTAAAAAATTCGCGAAAATGGATTTTGATGGCTATGGACTAGGTGGAGCTTTCTTAAAAGAGAATCTAGGTGAAATATTACGTTGGTGTAACGAAGAATTACCTGAGGAGAAACCTCGTCATTTACTAGGTCTTTCACATCCAGACGATATTTTAATCGGAGTAGAAATGGGAGCTGATACATTTGACTGTGTTGCTCCTACACGTGAAGCTAGACATGGCAGACTTTATACAAAATACGGTTTCTTTAATGTATCTAAATTCAAAGATAGTGAAGAATTAATTGATGAACACTGTGACTGTCCTACATGTAAAGCAGGATGGACACGTGGTCAGCTTCGTGATCTATTAAAATCAGAAAATAAAGAAGATAAATATAAATATTTTAATTTAGCTTCTATTCATAATTTACGTTTTATTATTCGTTTGACAGAAGAAGCTAGAGAAGCTATTTTAAATGGTACTTATGAAGAATATAAAACAGAATTTCTGAAAAACTACTATCATAAATAAAAAAAGAAAGTTATATTGAAACGCCTTATATTGAAACGTTCAATATAACTTTTTCTTTTTAATTTCCATAACCAAGAGAACTTAGCCATTCATTGATATCTTCCTCAGCATCTGTGACATCATTTCCATTAATTGTAATTCCTTCAAGCACTTGTGCATTAGGTTCTAGTTCCTGAATAGTTTCTATAGTGCTTGAAAAGCCACTGCCTCCTGAAGTAGAAAACGGAATAATTGTTTTATCAGAAAAATCATATTCTTCAAAGAAAGTATATAAGGCCATTGGCATGTCATACCACCAATTTGGAAAGCCAATAAAAATGGTATCATAAGTGTCAAAATTTTCAATATGTGTTGCTAATTCTGGTCTAGCTCCATCTCTATTTTCTTCCTGTCCTTGTGTTACTGTAGCATCATAATTATCAGGATATGGCTGTTGTGTTTTAATTGAAAATAAATCTGCACCAGTAGAATCTGAAATCATATGTGCAAGTACGCCTGTATTTCCTGTAACCTTATCATCTACAATTTGAATACTAGCACTTGAAGATGCATCAACATCGTTAGAGAATCCCGCATTTTCTCCATATGTAAAATAAGCTATTAACATGTTGGCATCATCATTTACTGGTTTCTCTTCTACATTTTGTTCCTGCTGATTTTCTGCCTGATTAGACGTAGCATTGTCTGTTTCACTGCTACATGCAATCAGCTGAATTCCACATACACAAACTAGAATCATCATAAGTATTTTTTTCATAACACTCATCTCCTTTACGTGCGCCGTTGAAGGCGTTTCATATATATTTCTTTTGAAATCAATGTTCCTGTC
>OLQY01001167.1_pt1 | contig 24123 bp, 18 predicted proteins | sample 1672851 | NCBI WGS metagenome assembly OLQY01 (sample SAMEA3136730, study PRJEB25190) | human gut metagenome | reverse complement strand
AGACTGCAACTCTGTGATCATCGGTTCAAATCCGATCGGAACCTCCAATCTTGGGATCGTGGCGAAATAGGCAGACGCAACGGACTTAAAATCCGTTGGGAGTTAATCCCGTGTGGGTTCAAGTCCCACCGTTCCCACCATTTAAAAAACAAAGCTGAGAAATCAGCTTTTTTTATTTTTCTCCACAAAACATGAAGACTCGATTTTATCTAAATTACTACCTATTATCTCAGTGTTCTTTAAATTAATAATCAAACTTCTGTTCAAAACATTTTCTATCTATTTTACTCTATAAAGCAGATATACAAAAAAAGAAGATCCATAAGAAATTGCGAGACACCTTTTCCTTAGCTTTTGAATATTCAACATGTATTGCATAACAATAAATAAAAAATATCGAATTGCAAGCACAGACTTTAATGTATCTAAGAAAAGTTTCTCCGCTGTAGGATATTCTAGTATCTTCCGCTTTTTATTTTTATTTTTTCAATCGTCGTTTCTTTAGTAATTGTATTTATATCAGATCCTTTCTTTATAAATATCTTACTAGCCCATTACAGTTCTCGTTGGAAACTCAATCGCATGAATGGTCACATCCCTAATAATCGTATATACATTGGAAGGGGTTGTGCCAACAGCAAGAGCAAAATTTTTGATGAACTTGATCCTCCCAATATTACGTTTGGTATGTTTGTATTTTTGATCAAGAAATCAATAATATATTCATAACGATGAAGTGTTTGTTTTTGTGATATAGTAATAGCGTTCATAGAAATCTCCTTTATAGTGTGTGGTAACAATATAATACGATTTTTATGGACATTTTTATATACCTAAAAACGGAGAGATATACATCTCAATTTTGGATATAAAGGCTAGCCTTTATATCCAAAGCTTAATTCCAGTTTCATTTTACAACACACGAAAATAAAAAAATATAATTTTTTTAAAATTTACTATTGTAATTTATATAGACTTAATGTATAATACTTACTGCGCCGACTTAGCTCAATTGGTAGAGCAACTGACTTGTAATCAGTAGGTTGTGGGTTCAATTCCTATAGTCGGCACCATTTTTATTTATGACAGTAGGTATTCACCTACTTTTTTTATATATTATTCAACTACACTACTTGATACCTTCTTTTGAAGGTATTTTTTATATGAGTATTATAAATCATTATACTCCTCCTCCAATAGTTGAACATTCAACTATTGTGTGCTATGATACAAGTAAGCACTAATTCAGGAGGAAATTATGGATAAAAACAATTCTATGTATCTTAACACTTCCTTGTTGTATCGCTGTGGGCAGAAATATTATGATAAAAATCTAATTAATTATGATATTAATGCAGGACATCTTTTATTTTTAATACTTATTTATGAAAATGAAGGAATAAACATGCAGCAGTTAGCAAAATTAGGATGTTTTGACAAAGGAACAATCACAAAAAGCATTCGTCGTCTAGAAGAATTAGGCTATGTAAATAGTATGTGCAGCCCTAACGACAAACGCATTCGAATGTTATATACAACCGATCAAGCTAAAAACATCATTCGTGATTTATATATCATTCGGCAACAGTGGTGGGAGAAACTAACTGATGGGATAGATAACGATGAACTCAAACAGTTTGAGAAAACATTTCATAAACTAACACAACGAGCAAGAGAATATGAACAATTAGAAGAAACCAAAACTAAGTTTTATGGAATACAAAAGGTTTCGCTACTAGATTATCCTCAAAAAGTTGCGGCAACCATTTTTACAGGAGGATGTAATTTCCGCTGTCCATTTTGTCATAATAGAGACCTTGTATTCCTGCCTGAAAATATTCCAGAACTTCAGGAAGAAGATATTCTAGCTTATTTGAATAAAAGAAAAGGTATATTGGATGGTATTTGTATTAGCGGAGGTGAACCACTATTAAACCCTGATTTAGATATCTTTCTACAAAAAGTCAAATCTATCGGTTATCCTATTAAGCTAGATACAAATGGAACGAATCCTGCGAAACTCAAAGAATTAATTGATAAAAAACTAATCGACTATGTGGCGATGGATATTAAAAATACTCCATCAAAATATGCTGAAACAGCCGGTATCCTAAATTTAGATTTATCACAAATTCAGGAAAGCATATCTTATTTAAAAGAAAACCACATTTCTTATGAGTTCAGAACAACTATTGTTCGTGAGTTCCACACGCAACAGGATATTAAAGAAATAGCAGAATGGCTATCGGGTGCACAAGCCTGGTTTCTACAAAGCTATACAGATAGTGAAAATGTCATTCAAAAAGGATTACATGCTCACGATAAACAGACTTTACTTACATTTTTAGATACAGCACGAAAAAAGATTCCAAATACGGAACTTCGTGGAATATAGAAAGGAAATGATGATATGTATCAGGTAATTAAAAGAGATGGAGCAGTTGCGGAGTTTGACATCTCTAAAATCAGCAATGCGATTACAAAGGCTTTTGAAGCAGTAAATCGTCAATCTCACCCTACTGTAATTGATATGCTTGCATTGCGTGTCACATCAGAATTTGAACCAAAAATAAAGAACGGCTACATTCAGGTTGAAGATATACAGGATAGCGTAGAAGCAATCTTAATTCAGTCTGGATATGGCGATGTGGCAAAAGCGTATATCTTATATCGTAAACAAAGAGAAAAAATCCGTAATATGAAATCTACGATTTTAGATTATAAAGAATTAGTGGACAGTTACGTCAAGGCAACAGACTGGCGTGTAAAAGAAAATTCTACTGTCACTTACTCTGTAGGTGGTTTGATTTTAAATAACTCTGGAGCTATCACAGCCAACTACTGGTTAAGTGAAATTTATGATGAAGAGATCAGTAACGCCCATAAAAACGGAGATCTCCATATCCATGATTTAAGTATGCTGACAGGATATTGTGCCGGCTGGAGCTTAAAACAATTGATTCAGGAAGGATTAGGAGGAGTTACAGGTAAAATCACATCAAAACCTGCCAAGCATTTAGCAAGTCTTTGTAATCAAATGGTAAATTTCTTAGGAATCATGCAGAATGAATGGGCAGGTGCTCAGGCCTTTTCTTCCTTTGATACCTATCTGGCACCTTTTGTGAAAGTCGACAACTTATCTTATGATCAGGTAAAAAAATGTATTGAATCATTTATCTACGGTGTCAATACTCCTAGTCGCTGGGGAACGCAGGCTCCATTTTCCAACATCACTTTAGATTGGACCGTTCCAAATGATTTAGCAGAATTAAACTGTATCGTTGGAGGCAAAGAAGTAGATTTTAAATATAAGGATTGTAAGAAAGAAATGGATATGATCAATAAAGCCTTTATTGAAGTCATGATCGAAGGGGATGCAAACGGAAGAGGTTTCCAATACCCTATCCCTACCTACTCTATCACTCGCGATTTTGATTGGTCAGACACTGAAAACAATCGTCTATTATTTGAGATGACAGCTAAATTTGGTACTCCATATTTCTCAAATTATGTTAATTCCGATATGGAGCCAAGCGATGTACGTAGCATGTGCTGCCGTTTACGATTAGATTTACGTGAATTGCGTAAAAAAAGCGGAGGTTATTTCGGAAGTGGAGAAAGCACTGGTTCTGTAGGTGTTGTCACAATCAATCTTCCTAGAATTGCCTATTTATCAAGCAATAAAGAAGAATTTTATCAACGATTGGATCATTTAATGGATATAGCCGCTCGTTCCTTAAAAATCAAACGAGATATTATCACAAAATTATTAGAAGAAGGTCTATATCCATACACAAAACGTTATTTAGGTAATTTTGATAGCCATTTTTCAACTTTAGGTCTGATTGGTATGAATGAAGCATGTTTAAATGCCAAATGGCTACGTCAGGATCTAACACAAAAAGATGCCCAGGTATTTGCTAAAGAAGTATTAAACCACATGCGTGATCGTTTAATCATTTATCAGGAACAATATGGTGATTTATACAACTTAGAAGCAACCCCAGCAGAATCTACAACTTATCGTCTAGCAAAACACGATAAAGAGCGTTATCCTGACATAATCACTGCTACCGAAGATGGAAATACACCTTATTATACAAACAGTTCACATTTACCAGTTGGATTTACGGAAGATATCTTTGAAGCATTAGATATCCAAGATGAACTTCAGACACTATACACATCCGGAACAGTCTTCCATGCATTCTTAGGAGAAAAACTTCCAAACTGGAAAGCAGCAGCATCGCTAGTTCGTAAAATATCAGAAAATTATCGTTTGCCTTATTATACCCTTTCTCCTACTTATTCCATCTGCCCCGATCATGGCTATATAGCAGGAGAACATGCTACATGCCCTACCTGTGGTAAAGTATGTGAAGTATGGAGTCGAATTACAGGATACTATCGTCCAGTACAAAACTGGAATGCTGGCAAAGCACAGGAATTCAAAGAACGTAAAGTTTATGATATCGGACATTCAGTTTTAACTGGAAAAGATGTCCTTCCACATACAGAAAAGAAGACACCAGCACCACAATCTGACGAAGAAGGTATTTTCCTTTTTACCACCAAAACATGTCCTAACTGCAAGGTAGCCATCAAATGGCTAAAGGAAGCAAATATTCCATTTAAATTAATTGATGCGGAAGAAAACATGAAATTAGCAAGAAAATATAAGGTTTTCTTAGCTCCAACTTTGGTTAATTGTCATAACCAGACAATCGATACCTATACTAATTTATCAAATATTCGTAAATTTATTGATCAGCAGAATTAAAATAAAAGCAAATGCAGAGAAAATGCATTTGCTTTTATTATTCCATCTTTCTAAATATCAAAAACACAAAAACCATCATTATCAAGCCATTTATCATATAGGCAATGTCACTGCGAAAATATGCCGACATCTGACCAGCAAATACAGTGCCTAAAGGAATCATCAAATATGAAGAAAATTTCAACAAAGAAAAAAATCGTGCCTGATAGTTAGATTCTACTAAAATCTGGAATTGTGATATTAAAGGGACATTTACAAAAGTTGAATAGAATCCAGACAGGAAAGATAAAAGAATATAAATTAAATAAAACAACATAGCATTTCTATCCAGTAGGAGAGCTGATAAACAGCCTACACTAACCATAATTATAGACTGAATATAAAAGTATGTTTTCACCGTGTTTTTTCTCTTCCGCATAACCCCTATCATTATACTAGCAACCACTATACCAGCACTAACTGCTGAGCCAATCCAGCCATATAATTCATCAGAAAAATGATATACTGTCTTGATGATTCCAGGAGAAAACACCTCTTCCGTAGGACTTACTAGAAAGTTTAAAATCATTATTAGAACAAACAATAAACGAACATCTTTATTTACTGATATAACGTGAATACCACCCATAAAGCGCTCTTTAAAAGATTCTTTTATTAAATCCTCATCAAAATATTGATAAGCTAAAAAAACCGTCAACAAAGTTGAAAAAAGATAAGACAACACATTTATAAGGATTGCTGCATAAATTCCCCATATTCCATATATAATGGCCCCTAAAGCCGGAGATATTAAATATGCAAGATTGTCAAATACACTTTTTATGCCATTTACCCGCTCAATCTTATTCTGAGACACCAATCTTGGAAATATACTTTGAGATGCCAGATCATAAAATGAAGTACATAGTTTTTCTAAAATGGATAAGAATAAAAGTATATAATAATGAAAACCACACTCTGACAGAAATAATCCCAAACAAATAAACAAAATAAACGAGAATACATTAGAAACAATAAGACAATATTTAAGATTTCGTTTCTCAATCCATACCCCTAAAATAGGTAATAACACGATTGCAGGTACTTGAATAATGCTAAAAAAGATACTTGTCTCAACAATAGAATTTGTATTACTTAAAAGATATAATGGTATACATATATTATAAATGCCTGAACCAAATAGATTCACAAATCTCGAAACAATCAGATAAACACTATTATAATTATCTTTCATCATTTAAATTATATATTGATCCAGACCTTGTCCGATTCAAATATTTATAATCAACTAAATATCTGCGCAACAATACAAAATCATCAAAAATCGGCTTCAATATCTCATTTACTTCTTGTTCACTATAATCCGTATCTTTCTCAAAGATATTAGAAATAATACGTAACACTTCTTTTTTATTTGTCATTTTTTTTTGAATAGTTTTTAAATGTAGCGGATTCACTGTATCAAAATAAGTTTTAAGAATCATATCGTCTTTCATGCTATACCTTCCTTCTTCAATAGAATTATAACATTTGTTGTAATATAATACAACAAATGTTTATTTTGTTGTATTATATTTTTATTTTTATAAAATTTGTTGTATAAAAAAACCATATTCACATATGGCCTTATTATCCTATCTTTCTATACGTATGTCCGTGTGCATCTCTAGTAAAATATCCATACTCAATTAAATATCTACGTAAAGTAACAAAATCTTCATAAATTTCCTTTAAAGTATCATTCATTTCTTTTTCAGAATATGTTTTTTGTTCACTAAATACATCACTGATGATACGCAATGCGATAATTTTATATTTTTCTTTTCTTGGTAATGATTTTAGTTTCAACGGTGAAAGAGATAAGAAGAAATCATCTATCACTTTTTCTCGATCTTTTACAGTCGCAATATAACGTTCATCTACTTGTGTTGCAGATGCATGAATATCTAGAAAATCTGTACTAGTGTCAACTCCAAGATTAGCCATAATCGCAAGAAATACTTTGCATTGATTTTCCTTTTCCTTCAGCATAAATCTCTGATAACGCACAGTAGCTTCTTTTACACCTAGTTCTTTTGCAATTTCTTTATCAGAAAACCCCTTATTTAAAAGATATATAAGTTTTCTCTGATTCTCAGTTATTGCGCTAACTTTCTTAGGAAGCTCAAGTAATGCATTTAAGTTTCCGCCATGTTCATGTAATATATGCAATTTCATCATAGCTTCAGATGTAAAAAAATGATCTTCATATGCATATACTTCATTTTTACTTGTTTTATAATCACAATGTATACATAAAAAGCCATCTTCAGTTTCCTGATAGCCTTTCTCTAATTCTTCTAAACTAAGACGTTTGATATCCATAATCATCACCTATTCTTTCAATCTTCCTTATTATACTTCATTTCAGGAAGATTTGCACGATGGATAAGAATAGTAAACTCATTCAGTATTATCACTTGGCAGATAGTTTATATAGGCAGGAATATTTCCTTGAACTAATTGGATTGCTAAAGGAATTTCTGTACTTACTTCAAAAGAATCAACACCTAAGAACGTAACAGCTTGTGCATGAACCTGAATCTGAAGATTTATAATCATAACAGTGTTATTTACACCATAAGGCTTAGTCTCCGTTTTTATTTGACCTGTCACTTCATTTAAGATGCGCATACGAACCGGTATCTGTACCCCTGCATCATGAAACATGTATACTCCTGTTAAATAACCTATTGGGATTTTATATACAATACCATCATCATAAAAAACTTCTTTGACCAACGGATCTTCTTCACCATCCTGAGCAGCATGTAATGAAACTTCAATTGTATCTAAGGCAGAATACAATAATTGATTCAATTGATAGGAATCATATAGAATATCACTTATTTCTCCTTTATCATTACGATAAAGCGTATATAAACTATCACTTTGATAGTCCAGTTTTGACAAAACTTTTTTTACTATACGATTGATTGCGGAACCTGTATATTGTTTAGCTGCAGCCTGTAGCTGTGGTTCTATCATCGTATTCATACGATACAATAATCCAAATACCAGAAAAACAACAATGACAAGTATAGCAATATATTTCTGTTTACGAAATCTTTTATCTTTTATGATTTCCATAAGACATTCCCCTTATGAAACAGTATATGCAAAATCAAGTCAATAATATGCGATTTAAGTAAGCTTTATATTGCATTCCTTTTTTCAAACATTATAAAAAATAGAGGCTTACACCTCTACCTTTTATAATCTATCAAAATCATCGAATTTATCTAATGTTTTACAATCTGCAATTACTACTAGATGATCATCAGACTTAATACGATAAGTCGCATCAGGACTAATATCCATGTGGTCATCAGTAGTAGAACGAATACCAATAATGTTAATTCCAAATCGTTTTCTCAAATCTAATTCAATCAAAGATTTGTTGACCCACTGTGGTGGAGCAGGTACTTCTACAATACTATATTCTTTATCTAAATCTACAAGATCAATAATATTTTTTCCTAATAAACTTTTTGCCAACATTTCTCCCATTTCTTTTTCAGGACGTACAACTTTACTAGCACCAAGTTCTTTAAATATCTGCATATAACGTTTATTCTTAGCTTTCGCTACTACATATGGAATACCAAGTTCTTTTAGATTGATAATCGCCATAACACTTTCTTCCAAATGATTCCCCATACATACGATTGCGATATCACAATCCTGTACACCAGTTTCTCTTAGCTGATTAATATCAGTAATATCGCAAAGCATGCTTTGCGTCACAACATCCGCCATACGGTCTACACATTTTTCATCAACATCTAATGCGATTACTTCACAGTTATAACTACTTAATGTTTTTGCGACAGTAGAACCAAAAATACCTAAACCTAATACTGCATACTGTCTTTTTGAATACTTTCTCACGAAATTTCCTCCTTATCCCACAATTATATTGCCATTTGGATACGATACTTTTTTTGCCGAAGATTTCGGACGATTTCTAATCAATGAAATAATAAATGTAGAAATACCTATACGTCCTACATACATTAGGAAAATGATGATTAGTTCTCCCCAGACTGTTAGACTTGAGGTAATCCCCAAACTTGAACCAACAGTAGCCAAGGCACTGACTGCCTCAAAGCTTAGACTTATGAAAGTCTGCTGTTCTGTAATATTCAATAAGAATATTCCTGTAAACAAAACAAACAAATTAACAAAGAACACTCCCATAGCATGAATAACAATATTTTCACGAATATTACGACGTAAAACAACAGCATGTTCTCTTCCTTTTAAAGAGGAAATAAGATAAACCACTAAAACTGCCATAGTCGTTGTTTTAATACCACCTGCTGTACCTCCAGGTGATCCACCAATAAACATAACGACCATCATCAGTAATGCCGTAGCTTGTTCTAATCCCGCATAATTAATAGAGGTAAACCCTGCTGTTCTAAGTGCGATTGATTCAAACATTGCGGACATCAGTTTTTCAAAGAAATTGAAATCCTGCATTGTTGAAGGATTATTATATTCCAAAGCCATGATCATTAAACCTGGCACTACAATCAAAAACGCTGTTACTGATAATACAATTTTTGTATGAAATGATAATGAGTGTCGAAGTTTTTTCCATGTAAGATTTCCCTGTAAAACCTGTCTTACTTTATCTCGTATATCAAACCATACCGCAAAACCTAAACCTCCAAGTACAATTAAGGACATAATCGTCAAGCAGATTAGCGGGTCATGCACATATTCCTGAAGACTAACGCTCCCAAGAGTATCAAACCCAGCATTACAGAATGCCGATACTGCTAAGAAAATGGACTTAAAGATACCATCCGCAATACCATATCGAGGTATCATACGAATCGAAACAAGGATTGCACCAATTGCCTCAAAGAATAAAGTATAGCGTAGAATATCCAATAAGAATTTTCTCATGTTAATGACACGATCCTGATTCAGCATTTCTTTCATCGCGATCTTTTCATTAATCGATAATCGATTTTTCAGCAATAATATAAAGATTGCCATAAATGTCATTAACCCTAATCCACCAACCTGAATCAACATCATCATAACAATCTGACCAAATAGATTAAATTGATCAGCTACTGTCACAACGCCAAGTCCTGTAACACAAGTTGCACTAGTTGCCATAAACAATGCGTCGATTGGATTCAGGAATTGTCCATCTTTATTAGAAAATGGCATAGTCAGTAAGAAGGCTCCAACTAGAATGACAAATAAAAAACTTAACGCTATCTTCTGAGCAGGGGATAATTTTTTAAACCCTAAAGCAGAATGAATTAAATTAGACATTTTCTATAACCTAACTCCCTTTTCTATTAAATAGAATACTAATATATTCTCTATCGCAATAAGATTATTACTTATGCTTACCATATATTCTACACATAATAAAACTTTTTACAATACAGATTTGTAAACAACTTATAAATTTTATGTAACTTTTCTTTATCTTGAGTCTTCTTCTAGTTTTCTATAAAAAATGCCACAGGTTTTATCCCATGGCACAATAAATCTGATTAATAGTTTTCTTTACGTACTTCGAAATAAGAACGTGGATGGTTACAAACAGGGCATACTTCTGGAGCTGTTTTACCAGTGTGTAAATGACCACAGTTTAAGCATTCCCAAAGAGTTTCTTCCTCTTTTTCAAATACAGTTCCATCTTCAATATTGTTTAATAATGCTGCATAGCGCTGTTCGTGAGTTTTTTCAATTGCTAAAACACCTTCCATTGTTTCCGCAATATCATCAAATCCTTCTTCACGTGCTTCTTTTGCCATACGAGCATACATATCTGTCCACTCATAGTTTTCACCAGCTGCTGCATCTTTTAAGTTTGTTACTGTATCAGGCATACCACCATGTAATAGTTTAAACCATAATTTTGCATGTTCTTTTTCATTATTTGCAGTCTGTTCAAAAATATTGGCGATCTGTACATATCCATCTTTTTTAGCTTTTGATGCATAATATGTGTATTTGTTTCTAGCCATAGATTCGCCGGCAAAAGCTTCATTTAGATTTTTCTCAGTTTTTGTTCCTTTTAAATTCATCTTTATTTCCTCCTTGAACAATCCGTCATATATCACATAAACATCATATTTATATGATAAGTTTAGTGATTTAGACATTTCCTAATTTCATTATACTCCACTTTCTAATATTTTTCATTCTTTTTTCTCATATTTATTTATTTATCATTAAACATAAATTTCATTTTTATATATAAATACTGATTTTTTTCATTAAATTTATCGATATTTTTCTATTTTTCTGTATTTTTTTCTATTTTTATTTTATTTTTTGTATACAAATTTTGAAAATTAATATAAAATCTTAAATATAGGAGGATTTGTATTATGAAAGAAAAACATCCTTTTGAAGATTTTGGCATAAATCTATTTAGTGAGCAGGTCATGAAAGAATGCCTTCCTCACCCAATCTACAAAAAATGGAAAACCGCTACACGCAAAGAAGATGCGCTAGATCGCCCTACCGCTGATGCTATCGCACATGCAATGAAAACATGGGCTATGGAAAAGGGTGCAACACATTTTACACACTGGTTTCAGCCACTAACTGGTTCTACTGCTGAAAAGCATGATAGCTTTATTGAACCAGGAGACTTCAATCAGCCTATTTCTCGTTTTAGCGGGAAATCATTAATAAAAGGTGAAGGCGATGCTTCATCATTTCCTAGCGGAGGACTTCGTGCGACATTTGAAGCTAGAGGCTATACATATTGGGATTGTACTTCACCAGCTTTTATCCGAGACAATGTATTATGTATTCCTACTATATTTGTTTCTTATAACGGTGAAACATTGGATAAAAAAGCACCTTTATTAAAGTCAGCTGAAGCAATCAGCACACAGGCAACTAGAATCGTTAATTTATTTAAAGATAAAGACATTAAGCATGTAAATGCTATGGTTGGCCTTGAACAGGAATATTTCCTAATTGATAAGAAACAGTATTTACAACGAAAAGATCTTATTCATACAGGAAGAACTTTATTTGGTTCTATGCCTCCAAAAAGCATGGATATCCGTGGCCATTATTTCGGAAGAATACCTACTCGTGTTCAAGCCTTTATGCAAGATGTAGATGAAGAGTTATGGAAGTTGGGAATCTATGCAAAAACAGAACATAACGAAGTAGCTCCTTGTCAGTTTGAAATAGCTCCATTATTTATTGACGCCAATGTTGCGGTTGATCAAAACCTGCTAATTATGGATGTCTTAAAGAAAAAAGCAGATGAACATGGGATGGCATGCCTTCTACACGAAAAGCCTTTCCAAGGTGTTAATGGCAGTGGAAAGCACAACAACTGGTCATTAGTAACAGACGATGGGCAAAATCTGTTAGAACCAGGGGAACGCCCACATGAAAACATCCGTTTCTTATTATTCGTATGTGCTATTATCAAAGCAGTAGATACCTATCCTGAGCTTTTACGCATGGCCGCAAGCTGTTATGGTAACGATTATCGTTTAGGTGCAGATGAAGCACCACCTGCTGTTGTATCTATCTGTATGGGTGATGAACTTGAAATCATTTTAGAGAAATTAAAGAATGGTGAACATGAAATTAAACCTGAAGTAGAAACTCAGCCATATGCAATCGCAAATTTATCTTATGTACCTAAGGATACAAGTGATCGTAACCGTACTTCTCCTTTTGCATTCACTGGTAACAAGTTTGAATTCCGTATGGTTGGCAGTAGCCGTAGTGCTTCTACAACTAATATCATATTAAATTCAATTGTTGCTGATTCCTTACGAGAAATTGCTGATGAGCTTCAAAATTTGAAATATATTGATGATATCCGACGTAAATCTTTAGATATCTGTCGTGATATTCTGCGTAAACATTCTAAAATTTTATTCTCTGGAGATGGATATAGCGAAGAATGGATAAAAGAAGCAGAAGCTCGTGGTCTTCCAAACATTAAAGCTTATATTGATAGCATTCCATCTTTAATTGATGAAAAAGCAGTACAGATGTTTGAGCGCAATAAAGTTTATAATCGTTTAGAATTAGAAGCACGTGTTGATATACTAGTTGAAGAATATCGAAAATCAGTTAAAGCTGAAGTATTAACGTTACTTGATGTAAGTAAAAAAGATATTCTTCCTGCATTGGTAAAAGAAATCAAATTCTACACAGATGCACAAAACTCTTTAGGTGTTGAAAATGCATATTATAAAAGAAAAATCAATCATCTATGTTCTCTATTGAATACATTTGATGAAGTATATCATGATTTAAAAGAAAAAATGAATGATCGTGCTGAATATCCTGATAATATGGAAAAAGCCCAATATCTAAATCATGTCGTAGTTCCTTCAATGACTGAATTACGTAAAATCATCGATGAAATAGAAGAAGCAATCTCTTCAGAACATTATCCATTCCCTACCTATGATGATATGTTCTTATCTATGCAATAAGATATAGCCGTCTACTTAAGTGGACGGTTTTTTATATACTTGTTTATAATTTGTTTATATTTTTTTAACATTGTATTAACAAAAGATAAGAAATATTAAATTTCAGTAATTAAAATGATTAAAATTAACAAAACCTTTACAATTCTATCTTGTTTCTTTCTCTTTATTTATTTATACTAGCTCTGCAATCAAATGAAAGGAATTTAAAATTATGTCTATTCAAAATTTTCTTAACTTACTAGGCGGTCTTGCATTATTCCTATATGGAATGCATATGATGAGCGTTGGTCTTGAGACAGCAGCAGGCGACCGCATGAAAACAATTCTAGAAAGACTAACAAGTAACCGTATTCTAGGTGTTTGTGTCGGAGCTGGTATTACCGCAGTAATACAGAGTTCTTCTGCTACTACCGTTATGGTTGTCGGCTTTGTGAACAGTGGTCTAATGTCACTAAACCAGGCTGTTTGGATTATTATGGGTGCTAATATCGGTACTACGATAACAGGACAGCTAATTGCTTTAGATGCATCTCGTATTGCTCCTCTAGTTGCAATCATTGGGGTTGTCATGGCAACTTTCCTTAAAGGGAAACAGATTACATCTATCGGAGATATTCTAGCAGGCTTAGGTATTCTATTCATTGGTATGGATATGATGTCAAACGCAATGGCTCCTTTAAAAGATTCTCCTATGTTCTTAGAGGCAATGACATCTATTTCTAACCCTCTTCTGGCAATTCTATTGGGAGCAGGTTTTACTGCCCTGATACAAAGTTCCAGTGCATCTGTAGGAATCTTGCAGGCATTAGCTTTAAGCGGCTTAATTCCATTATCTAGTTCAATATATATTATTTTTGGTCAAAATATCGGTACATGTATTACAGCTGTATTAGCTTCATTAAGTGCAAATCGTAACGCTAAACGTACTACGATTATCCATTTGTCCTTTAATATTATAGGAACAATTCTGTTCTTCTGCTTTATTCACATCTTCCCATTTGTTGATTGGATGTGCAATATTACTTCAAATCCAGCAGCACAGATAGCGAATACACATACTATCTTTAATGTTGTGACAACCTTGATTTTATTGCCATTTGGTACTAAGTTAGCACGTCTTGCACAAATCATCTTACCAATTCGCGAAGAAGAATTCCAAAAAGACGAAGTATTGCTGCCGCTTGCTTTTGTTGATGAAAACAACATTGGTAGTGTACCAATCGCAATTTCTTCTTTAAGAAAAGAAGCATTGGCTATGTTAAAAATTGCTCAGACTAATGTCACACAAGCAATTCATGCAATCTTAAAAGAAGATATTTCTATTGAAGATATTGAAAAGAAAGAAAAACGAATCGATTATATCAATTATGAGATTTCAAATTATATGACAAGTGTTTCAACACTTCCAATGAACACAACAGATTCTAATACAATTAATGCACTATATAAATGTTTTGCAGATATCGAGCGTATTGGAGATCATGCGATGAATATCGTACAATATGTAAAAGTACCTGAAGAACAGCTTCAAAACATAGATAGTGTTAAAGAAGAATTATTGCAGCTGGAAGAACTATTAAACAAGAGTTTCCAGTTATTATATACTAACCGTTTAGAATCTCAGGATGAAAGTCTAGAAAAAATCGAACGTATTGAACAAAGAATCGATGAACTTACTGTTGAATTTAGAAATCGTCAGATTGAACGTATGGTTCAAAAGAAAATTCATGCTAGAGATTGTGTAATTTACTCTGAAATAATGACAGATATTGAACGTGTAAGCGATCATATTATGAACATAATTGAAGAGTGCCGTCGCTGCAGCTTTACATTAAACGATGAAGAACTGCAGAATATGCAGGCTTTACAAGAAGCATAAATACTTAATAATAAAAAGTTCATACTATAAACAATGTATGAGCTTTTTTTATTATTTGCTAGATGATTGAACAGTTCATTTTGTCAATAATAATTAACAATTTATTAACAAATATAGCCAAATTATAGCAATTATAAAAAAATTCTGTTAAATATTAACAAAAAATTAACAAACTAGTATTGTAGTTCTGTCAATTTCCTTATATACTAAACTTATGTTCGTGACTCAATCGAACAGGAGGATGAATCATGACGTTTGAAATTTTTTTATCATTACTAGGAGGATTAGCACTATTCCTTTATGGTATGCATATGATGAGCATAGGATTAGAAGGTGCTGCTGGCGATCGTATGAAAGCCATTCTAGAAAAATTAACAAGCAACCGCTTCCTAGGTATTATTGTTGGAGCTGCTATTACTGCGGTAATACAGAGTTCTTCTGCAACTACTGTTATGGTTGTAGGATTTGTAAACTCACAGCTTATGACTTTAAACCAGGCAGTATGGATCATTATGGGAGCTAATATTGGTACAACGATCACTGGGCAGCTGATTGCCTTAGATGCTTCAAAAATCGCACCACTTGTCGCCATCTTTGGTGTCGTATTAGTTACATTCATAAAAGGTAAAAAAATCAATTCTATTGGAGAAATTTTTGCAGGATTAGGTATCCTATTCATTGGTATGGATATGATGAAAAATGCGATGGTTCCATTACAGGATAGCGAAGTTTTCATTAACGCAATGACAACTATTTCCAATCCTATACTTGCAATCTTATTAGGTGCTGGATTTACCGCATTAATACAAAGTTCTTCTGCATCTGTTGGTATATTGCAGGCTTTAGCGGTAAGTGGACTAATTCCATTAAGCAGTGCTATCTACATTATCTTTGGTCAGAACATTGGTACTTGTATTACTGCTGTAATTGCATCGCTAAGTGCTAATCGTAACGCTAAAAGAGCAACGATTATTCATTTATCTTTTAATATTATCGGTACTATTATCTTTATGATTTTCATCAACATAGTCCCATTTGTAAGCTGGATGGAACAAGTTACATCAAATCCTGCTGCACAGATAGCCAATACACATACAATCTTTAATATTGCGACCACTTTATTACTGATTCCATTTGGCTATAAACTTGCGAAACTTCCTACTATCATTTTACCAGTTAAACCTGAAGAAATTGAAGATGCGAACTACAATATTCCTCTTACTTTTATAGATGAAGACAATATTGGTTCAGTACCTATCGCTATCAATTCTCTTCGTAAAGAAGCTATCGCAATGCTGCAGCTTGCGGAAACAAATCTGGCAGAATCAATGGATGCCTTATGTGGTAATGCATTTAATTATGAAAAAATCATGAAACGTGAAAAACGAATTGACTTTATCAATTATGAGATTACAAACTATATGACAAAAGTTAGTTCTTTAAAGATGAATGAAACTGACTCAACAACATGTAATGCGTTATATCGCTGTTTCTCTGATATTGAACGAATTGGCGATCATGCAATCAACATCATTCAGTACTCTGTAAATGAAGAATATAAATTATCTAGTTCTGAATACATAGAAGAAGAATTACATCAACTTGCGGAACTGCTATCAAAAAGCTTCTCTTTACTTTCTACTTATAGCTTAGATTCTCAAGATGAATGTTATGAAAAAATTGAACGTATTGAAGATCGTATCGATGAATTAACAGCAGCATATCGTCAGGCTCAGATTGATCGATTAATGAAAAAACAGGTTGATGCTAAAGATTGTGTAATCTATTCAGAAATTTTAACTGATGTGGAACGAGTATCAGATCATATTATGAATATTATAGAAGAAGCTAAACGCTGTAATTTCACATTAAGTGATGAGACTCAGCAAACAGAGACATCATTTTCAACTATCTAAAACACCTTCAGGTGTTTTTTTTGTATAGTAAAAAAATGTGCTATAATCTATTTAAAGAAATCTTTAAATAGATTAGGGGTGATAGATTGGCAATTAATGAAATATTAAACGCTATCGCTGATGAAACACGGCGTAATATCTTAATGAAACTAAAAGAAGGAAAAATTAGTTCCGGTGATTTAGCAAACACTCTACATATGTCTCCTCAGGCTTTATCTTACCACCTAACAAAGCTTAAAAAAGCAGATCTGATATATGAAACACACTATAAAAACTTTATCTATTATGAATTAAACCTTTCCATATTAGATGAAACTATATTATGGATAGAAAATCTAAAAGGAGAAAAAAATGAAGACAAAGAAGATTATATTATTTATTCTAATGTTTTTACCTTTACTCTATACTGTAGTAGCTCTACAAATTTTGCCAGACCAGATACCTGCACATTATAATATACATAATCAGGTAGATCGATGGGGAAGTAAATATGAGACTTTAATCTTCCCTGCCATAACAATTATCTTTGGATTTATTATGTTGTGTGTCACAAAACTTGCGGCTAAACAAGAAATGAATGGTCATAATAATGAAAATATTTCACTTCTACTTGGTATTTTATCATTAATTTTATTTAACGCTATGACGTTATATTTCCTCTATGCAGACTTTCATGCAGTAGAAAACCTTTCTAACATTTCAATTGATATCAGCCAGCTCATCTTTGCCATTTTAGGCATAATTATGATTATCATGGGTAATATTATGCCTAAAGTAAGATTAAATTCTGCATTAGGACTACGCACTGTTTGGAGTATGAAAAACTCAACTACATGGAAAAAAAGCCAGCACTTTGGCGGAATTACATTTATGATTACCGGATTCTTAATACTAATTATCAGTTTTTTCACAAAAGGATTTCCATGTGTGATTCTATCCTTATGCATAATAATTATTTCTCTTCCAATTGATATACTATATACATATAAAGTAGCTAAGAAGTACTCTTAACTACTTTTTTATTACCTGGGAAACATAATCAAGTATTTGAATACTCGTCAAATATTTAAACTAAATGTTGAATTATGTTCCATTGTCTTCCAATAAAAGTGTTGCTATAATGTGCATAGAAGAAAGGATGTTTTCTTATGCAAATACATGAAATTATCAAAGAAAAAAGATTAATGAAACATTATACACAGGAAATGTTGGCTAACTACCTAGGAGTCAGTACTTCTGCTGTGAATAAATGGGAAAATGGTATTTCTTATCCTGATATCACTCTTCTCCCTGTACTAGCAAGAGTATTAGATACAGATCTTAATACATTATTATCATTTAAAGATGACATGACCATGGAAGAAATCGGAATATTCCTTAATTTCTTATCAGACAAGCTGGATCAAGAAGGATTAGATGCAGTATATACATGTGCAATGGATAAAATCAAGGAATTCCCTACTTGTGATTCCTTAATCTTTAATGTCGCCTTATTCCTAGATGGTGCTATTTCTATGTCCTATTCTAATGAATATGATTTTACTATAATTGAGCCATTATATAAAAGACTTTTGCAAAGTAATGATTTAAATATACAAAATCATTCTAAGAGAATTCTAATTCAGCGCTATATACAGAAACAAGAGTATAAACAGGCAGAAGAATTATTAAACTCTTTATCTGATTTACAGCCTATTGATAAAAAGCAGCTGCAAATACAATTATATATAGCTCAAGGAAATCTAACAAAGGCAGTAGAACTAGAAGAGGTTCAAATTTATCAGACAGTAGAAAAACTGCAGAACATGTTACATACCTTGATGGAAATAGCTATAAAAGATGGACGAAATGAAGATGCACTCACAATCGCCAATATTTCATCAGCTTCATCAAAAATCTTTGATTTATGGGAATATAATTCTTATTTAAACCAGTTTTTATATTATGTTGCGATAAAAGATGAGGATAATAGTATTCGTTTTCTACAATCATTATTAAAAGCTATCAAACAGCCATGGAAACCTAATCAATCCGTTTTATATAAAAATATGATGACGAAAGAGTTAGATTCTCAGTTTTCAAAAAAGTTGACAAATTCATTATTGAAAGCTCTGCAAAATGATAATGAAGTTGAATTTTTAAAAGAAAATCCATTATTTCAGGAACTTTTACAAAATATACAATCCTAACGAAAAGAAATACACCTCACAAAAGCGAAGTGTATTTTTATATCAATGTTTTGTTTCAAAATAATTATCAATAAAGACAGAGCATCGGATTTCTTACTATATTATGCAGGTTACTCTTCTAGAGATTGTTCCAAGGAAACAGCTTCTTCTTTCATCTCTTTTGATTCATTATCTAGATTGATTCCCTTTTTCTCTAAGCGATATGATACAAACTCCTTGACCGCAAGATAAAATACCGCAAAACAAGGAACTCCAATAAACATACCGATAACCCCAAATAATCCTCCTCCTATACATACAGAGAATAAAATTCCAATGCTAGGAAGGCCTAATTTATCCCCTAAAATAAGAGGTCCTAAAATATTGCCATCAAACTGTTGCAAAGCAAAAATAAATAAAGCAAAATATAGTGCAGTAATCGGATGGATGATAAACAAGATGACAATCCCAGGAATAGCTCCAATAAATGGTCCGAAAACTGGAATCATATTAGTAACTCCAACGATTACCGATAACAATAATGCATATGGAAATTGAAATATAAGTGAACCAATATAACATAATATTCCAATGATTAAGGAATCAATAGCTTTTCCTACAATGAAGTTATTAAAGATATTGCCACTTATTAAAACCATACGATGCAGGTACTCGCTTACCTCTGATGGGAAAATCGCATAATTGATTTTTTTTGCATAACGAGAAAGACGTTCTTTATCAATCAGCATGTATAATCCAGCCACAATACTTAATAACACATTCAACAGCATACTTCCAACAGCATAGGTAGCTTTGGCCATTTGTGGAAGTGCATCTGTCACAAATTCAGTAATTTTTGAGAAAATATTAGTATTCGCAATATAATCTGTCACTTGTTCTGTATCAATTGCATACGTTTCTACCACTCGTAAGATAAAACTCTGAAAATCTTCCATATACCCAGGAAAAGCACCAACTAATGAAAAGATACTATCTAATAGCTGTGGTAATAATATCGCCAGGAATAAGCCAACAGCTAAAATACCTAAAATAATTGCCAAAACAGCTGCTAGACTTCGACGATGCTGCTTTTTCATAGGAAGTTTTCCTAGTACTTTTGCTTCTATAAACATCATTGGTTTATTTAATAGAAATGCGATTGCAAAGCCTAATATAAACGGCGTTGTTAACGAACAGATCTTTTTTATTCCCTCAATAATGAAGTTTATTTTATCAAATGCAAAATAAATAGCTATCCCTGCTGCTATGATGATTACATAAAACCAAATCTTTTTACGCATTTCTTCATTTAATCGAAACTTCATATATCATGCCTCCATCTTACATATTCTATCATGAATTTCCTCTTTCTTTTCTTACAAATTCGAAAGGATTACTCATGTAGAATAGCATCCTTCAATTCATTAAAGACATGTTGATCTACACGCATCTGTGCTTCTACTTTATTCGCAAGCGTATGCTTATGTACACTTAGCAATGGTGGAAGCTGAAGTCGCTTAAATCCATTTTTATTCATTGTGGATAATATCCATTCTAAATCTTCAATGAATTTCTTTGGATCATCTAAACTATAATATGTTAGCCATCGACTAATTTCACTATTCCAAATAGATTTATCCAGATAGCTTTGCATAAATGATTCTATGCTTATATCTTTACCTAAATGCTCAATTATATAATCATGGTAGAACCATTTCATTGGATCAAACTGCTGCTCTCTTAATTCGGCACTAGGAGGCATTTTCCAATCCAACCCTGATTCAAGAACATTAGGCAATAAGTTAACTGGTACTATTTCTTTATCAAAATATGCATTGATTTCATTTGCTAATTCAAATAGCTGTACTTTTGTAAGATCACCGATCACAGAAATAGCACCAATACTATCTCCATATAAAGTACAGTATCCCAATGCTGTTTCTACTTTGTTTCCGTTGTTCACAACTACTCCGCCTAAAATACCGGCAAAACCGCTTAACAAATATCCTCTAGCTCGTGCCTGGATATTTTCCATAACTAGGCTAGGCATAGATGCTACATCATATCCATATTCATTTTTATATAAGTTAACACTTGCCTGAATCAATGATTCCATATTCCCTTCCTGATAGGCAATTCCTAAAGCTTTAGCTTCATGGGCAGCATTTTGTATTGTTGTAGAGCTATTATTATGTGTCGCAATATTATAACCATATACGCGCTCTTTCCCCAAGGCCGCACATAATAGAGCTGTTGTAACACTGCTATCTAAACCACCGCTCATACCAACAATCCATGGAATGGTGCCGCCAAATACCTGTTTATCAAATTCCTGAATCCCCAGCTTTAATGCTTCAAATAAACTAGGTTTATCTACACTTACCTCATCACCTGCATCTAGGTCTACAATTTGCATTTCACTTTTAAACCATGGGGCATGATATATTGTCTTTTTATTAATACGAACACCACTTCCCCCTTGCATAACAACAACATTTTTACCGCAATTCTGCATACCTACCGCATTGGCATAAATCACATTACCTTTTAAATTATTATCTGCATCTAAATCAAACATAGCTGCATCTAAATTGATATTTATATCCGTAAGCTGTACTTCTCTTCCAAAATTTAATCCGAAAATGCGTCCTTTAAATTCAATCGCACTATTAATTGGATTTTCTTCAAAATAACGAGCATCATCGAATGCCGCATCATTTCTTTTTACGCGCATATGTGTCTGTTTCTGATATGCAAAAAATGCCGCGTTGAATCTTCTATGATTTCGATAACGGATATTTCCCCATACAATGGCAATATCTTCACTTTCCGCAATTAACTCTTCATTAAAATGATCAACATAACGACACCATGCATCATCTAGCCATTGATCTCCTAATCGATAACCGCTAACTGCATTCTGTGGAAATACGATTAGATCAGCATGTTCTTCTCTAGCTCTTTGTATCATTTCTTTCATATAGGAAACATTTTCTTCGCATTTTCCTTGCTTGACATTCATGGTCACAACTGCAACCTTCATGATATCACTCCTCATCTTATTTTTATTTTTCAATAGACAATACTTCATTATGATACCACGAATTTATAAAGAAATGAAGATTTCCCCTTTTAAAGTTATGAATTCTTTTATATAATAAAAAAATAGAGAAGAGGAGACATATGGAACAATATATAGTAGAAGGAAATATTTCTGTAAAAGCTGTATTACTGGCAAAGAAACGTAATATTTCAAAAATAATCGTAGACCAGAAAAAACAGGACAAGGATACAAGATTTATATTAAGAAAAGCAAAAGAAGCAGATATTCAAATTGAGACTGCCTCAAGAGATGCTATTGATAAAATGGCAGAAGGCAAAACACATGGCGGTATGATAGCGATTTGCGGTGAGCGAGAATTTCAACACCTTACTGATATAAAACATAAAGACGATGTATTTCTTGCCCTGATTGAAGGAGTTGAAGATCCATTTAATTTTGGCTATATCTTACGAACCTTATATGCAGCAGGCTGTGATGGTGTTATTATCCCACCAAGAAACTGGACAAGTGCAGCTGGTGTTGTCACAAAAGCCAGTGCAGGTGCCAGTGAGTATTTAAACTTGATAGTAGCGGATGATATGCAGAATCTTTTAGAAGAAATGAAAGCATCTAATATAGCACTTATCTGTGGACAGCGCAATGATGCAATTTCGTTATATGAGTATACTTTTCCTAAAAAAGTATGCATTGCCATTGGTGGAGAAATGCGAGGACTTAGCAAATTAGTTCAAAGCTATAGTAATCAGAATTTATATATTCCTTATCGTCAGGATTTTCGTAATGCGATGACAGCTGCATCATCAACTGCAATCTTCGCCTTCGAATTTGTCCGTCAAAAAACAAAGTAAACATTAAACTCATGATTTATATTATGAGTTTTTTACATTTTCACAACATGTAAAGCATGATTTCTAGTATAATAAGATTATAAAATACTATGTGAAGGAGGATTGTAATGAACGACATAAAACTAATAATATCAGACTTAGACGGAACCTTGTTAAATGAAGAAAAACTAGTCAGTGATGCTACTAAACAAGCTATTGAAGCATGTAAAAATAAGGGAATCTACTTTGGCATCGCGACTGGAAGACCATTAGAACCCTCACTAGAATTAGTTCAAGAATGGGGAATTGATGACCTATGTGATTTTGTACTAGCGATGAATGGAGCTGAGCTCTTTGACTGTAAGAAAAAAGAAAAAACATGTTTTTTTCAGATAGAACCATCCGTAGTAAAAGGTATCATGGATCATTTTTCCAATATGAAGGTTCGATTCTATATATTTGAAGATAATACCCGCTATGTTAATTATAGTGATGAAGAAACAAAAAAAGATGCAGCAACATATCGAGAAAATGAAGTACAAGCAGACTTATATGCCTTATGTACGCATCCATTTACAAAAGTCAGTGTAGAATGTGATCCAAAAGATATCGAACAAATCGTAGAACACGGAAAACAGTTTAAGGGTGGTCATTGTACTGGCTATAAAAGTGCTCCCCATCTATATGAATATGTAGACTCTAGAGTTAATAAAAGCTATGGCATTCAGCAGCTATGTAATAAAATTGGAATTACTATGGAAAATGTAATTACATTTGGAGATACCAGTAATGATATAGATATGTTAAGAGATGCTGGAATTAGTGTTTGTATGAGTAATGGTACGTCAGATGCAAAAGAAGTTGCAGATGTAATAACATTAAGCAATAAGGATGACGGAGTTGCCTACTATCTAAACACGTATATACTATAAAAAAGAGGCTTTAACGAATTAACTTAATTTAGGTAGTTAATTCGTTAGCTTCTTTT
>OLQY01001165.1_pt1 | contig 24165 bp, 21 predicted proteins | sample 1672851 | NCBI WGS metagenome assembly OLQY01 (sample SAMEA3136730, study PRJEB25190) | human gut metagenome | reverse complement strand
TATCTTTTGTGTATCTACTAACTTTTTTGCCAACTTTAACTTAATGACATTGGTATAACAAGTGCTTTATCAATGATTTTTTTAACATTTGTTTGTGTTATCTTTATTAATATTTTATCTTTTTCTATGCAGATTGCGAAACTAAATGATTACCATTATGGAGTTGTTCATGAACTGGAAAGCAGTGATTTTTCACCAGCAGTCATTCAGAAGGTTACACAATCAGATGCCTATCAGGTGCGAATTGAAAATAGAAGTATGAAAGATGATTTGCGAATTTATCAGGTGATTACTTCTAAAAAAATAAATATTCCGTTATTTCGTTTTGAAAGAACGTATGTAAAAGAAAGCTGTGCTCGTTAAAATAAGGGAAAGGCATAGCTTTCGCTTTCCTTTCTGTGCTATACTGATACTAACCATGCTTAAGGAGGAAAAAAGATGAAAACATATATTGGTGTAGATTTAGGAGGAACAAATGTACGTGTTGCCAAAGTTGATGAAAACGGTAACATATTACAATTGGTGAAACAGCCTACTGAAGTAGATAAAGGACGTGAATATGTAGTCGAAAAAATAATATCTATGATTGAAAGCATTGAAGGCTATGAAGACTGTGCTGGTATAGGTATGGGAGTCCCAGGACCTGTAGATACGAAAAACAAAGTCATGATACTATCAACAAATCTTTCAGGATTTAAAGGATTCGAATTTGCGAAAATTATTTCTGATCATTTTAAAAAACCAACATTTTTAGATAATGATGTGAACGTTGCAGGTATGGGAGAAGCTTTGCTTGGAGCAGGAAAAGGTAAAGATATTGTGTATTATGTAACAATTTCTACAGGAATTGGCGGTGCTTTGGTAGTTAATGAAAAAGTCATTGCCGGAAAAAATGGACATGCTGGTGAAATAGCAAATCTAGTAATTGATCGTAATCGTAATAAAGTCAATTATTTAAATGTTGGGGCAGTAGAAAATGAGGCGAGCGGAACAGCAATTACAAAAAAAGGTAAGGCTGTTTTTGGTGAAAATGCGATTCAGCATGCAGGAGATGTATTTGATCTAGCACGTAAAGGAAACGAGCAGGCTCTACAGTTATGTGATGAAGTAGCTTATGACTTAGCTATGATGTTTTCACAGATTGCCCATGTAGTTGACCCTGAAGTATTTGTTTTAGGCGGCGGTGTAATGAAAGGAAAAGATGTTTTCTTTGATAAGATGGAAAGTTATTATCGTGACCTGATTCATCAGGGAATGCAGACGGTAGAATTCGTAGAAGCTGAATTGGAGGAACCTGGTATCGTTGGAGCTGCAATGTTACCAAAAGCATATGTTAAATAATAAAAAAAAGAGTTATACTAATTAAGTAAGAAAGGAAAAGCTGTTACTTTTTGAGACAGTCGTTAAGAAACTATGAATCGATTAAAAAAATATGCAGAATTAGCAATTCGGAAAGGTGTCAATTTACAAAAAGGACAGACACTGATTATTAATACTAGCATTGATGCTAAGGAAATGACAAGAGCTTGTGTAGAAGAAGCTTATAAAGCAGGTGCTAAAGAAGTATTGGTGTTCTATAAAGATCCATATATAACACGTAGTCATTATCAGTATCAAGATGAAGAAACACTAACTACAGTACGTCCTTGGCAGATTGATTGTAAATTGGATTATATGAAAGAGGGAGCTTGTATATTACATATTATCAGTGATATTCCAGGTATCCTAAAAGATGTAGATGCTGCAAAAGTCAGCAAAGCCAACCTTGCAATGGCAAAAGCAGGAAAAGAACTGCAGGCATATACGATGGCAAATAAGACACAATGGTCAATTGTCGCTGTACCTAATAAAGAATGGGCAGATTTAGTATTCCCTGAATTTGAGGGATGTGAAGCTGTAGTAGATGAATTATGGGATAAGATTTTACAGGCTGTTCATGTTGAAGAAGATAATGATCCTATTGCGGAATGGACGAAACTGTCAGAAAATTTCCATCGTCGTGAAGAAATCTTAAATGGATATAACTTTAAAACATTGCATTTTGAAAATAGCTTAGGAACAGATTTATATGTGGATTTAGCAGATCAGCATATATGGGCAGGAGGAAGTGAAAAAACTACTTCTGGAATTGAATTCAATCCTAATATGCCTACAGAAGAAATCTTTACGATGCCTAAGAAAACAGGAGTCAATGGAAAAGTTTATGCGACAAAACCTTTAGATTATAACGGTACTTTGATTGACGATTTCTGGTTTAGTTTCAAAGATGGAAAAGTTGAAGATTTTGGGGCAGAAAAAGGCTATGACGCATTAGCTTCACTTGTTCATTTTGATGAAGGAAGCAGTTATCTAGGAGAGGTTGCTTTAGTCCCTTATGAATCTCCAATCAGTAAAAGTGGTATTTTATTCTTTAATACTTTATTTGATGAAAACGCATCTTGTCATTTAGCTCTTGGAAGAGCATACCCTATGAACATTAAAGGCGGAGTAGATATGAGTGAAGAAGAGTTACAGAAAGCAGGAGCTAATCATTCTATGACTCATGTTGACTTTATGTTTGGAAGTGAAGATATGAAGATTACAGGTATCTGTGGTGATCAGAGTGAGGTAGCTGTATTTGAAAAAGGAAACTTCGTATTCTAATAGTTTATCATTCTAGAGTATGATATAATCTAAACAAAAGGAGGTTTAAGTATGATTGCTTTAATTGTACTTGTTGTAGTTGTAGTTGTGCTAGCTGGATGGGGTGTATCAACTTACAATAAATTTATAAAGTTTGACAACAAAGTTGAAGAGGCCTTTTCTACCATGGATGTGTATTTGAAAAAACGTTATGATTTGATACCTAACTTAGTAGAAACTATTAAAGGTTATGCTAAACACGAATCAGAAACTTTGGAAAATGTTATTCAGGCACGTAATTTAGCTGTGGACGCAAAAACAATAGATGAAAAAATCCAATCCGAAAAGAATTTCCAGTCTATGTTAGGACCATTGTATGCTATTAGTGAACAATATCCTAATCTAAAAGCTGATCAGCATTTTGCTAATCTTCAGCAGGAATTACAGAAGATGGAAACAGAGATTGCTAATGCTCGTAAGTATTATAATGCGGTATGTGTTAAGTTTAATAATCTAGTAGAGATGTTTCCTAGCAATATTTTAGCAGGAATATTTCATAAGACTAAGAAAACATTATATGAAATTGATGATACTGCACAAAGAGAAAATGTAAAAGTTCAATTTTAATGAAGAATGAGAGGGATGGAGGTATGAGATTAATTCGTAGAGCTACTGTTATTGCAGTTCTATTTTTGATGTTTCTGCTTCCAGTTCATGCACAGGAAGCATTTGTGATCGATAATCTTCATATTTCGATGAAAGTAAGTGAAGATGGCGGAATTGATATTACGGAAACATATCAATTGGATTTTTCGGAATATCGCCATGGCTTTTATCGTAATATTCCAACATCTTATACGATGGAATGGCTAGTTGATAATGAATTAGAAGAAAAAGAATATTATTTTCCAGTTAGTGATGTTAGCTGTAATATACAATGTTCATTAGAAGGAAATAAAAATGCAGTAGTTGTTAAACTTGGTGATCCGGATAAAGAAGTTATTGGAAAAAACACGTATGAGATTTCCTATCATGTTAAAACCAAGGATTTAGATTTAAGTAATCAGGCACAAGCACTGTACTGGAATTTAGTCTCTAATTTTGATACACAAGTATTACACTTATCGTATGATATTACAATGCCTAAAGCTTTTGATGTAAATGAGATTTATACAACAAGCGGGGCATTTGGAGAAACTTCGTCTAATCTGACATATCAGGTTGATGGATTAACGATTAGCGGAGAAACAGAAACAATGCTGCAGGCGAATGAAAGTGCAACTATAAAAGTAAATCTTCCTAATGGATATTTTACTTATCCGAAACAGAAAGATTATTCCATTCCTGTTTCAATTATTTCTATTATATTAGTAATAGTTTCTTTGGCATTATTTTATAAATTCGGAAGAGATGATGAAGTTATACCAACAGTAGAATTTCATGCACCAGATGGATTAGATAGTGCTAGTATCGGCTATGTCGTTGACTCTATGGTTGAAAATAAAGATGTTATTTCATTGATCATCGAATGGGCCAATAAAGGATTCATTAAGATATATGATTTGGAATCGGGCTTTCAATTAGAAAAATTAAAAGATATGACAGAAGATAATAGCCAAGGGTATGAAAGAGAATTTTTTCAGGCTATCTTTATGAATAAAACAAAAGTATCAGAAGAAGATTTGAAATGTACAAGAGTACAAAACAGTTTAGCTAAGACGAAGACTATGATAAAACAATCTTTTGATAAACCAGAAAAAAGAATATACACACGATCTTCTATTATTTTACAGATTGTCATGATTATATTTATCTGGTTACCTGGCTTTCTATTAACATTACTTACAACTCTTGCTAAATATGAAACTTTACGTTATAGCATATTAGAACTTTTAGTGCCATTCATTTTACTAATTTCCGTGATTCCATGGATTCTGATTATGCGAAAACGTTATGTGTTAAAGAAATCTTCTTTAATGTTATCTGTTTGCCTGATGTTGATTTTAAATGGTTTATTTATAGCGTTGAATGCATTTGTACAAATTAATTTAGGTGCAAATCTATGGTGTGTAATATTAGTTACCTTTAGTACCATACTAATGATTGTACTAATGATGTTTATGGATAAACGCAGTGAACAAGGCAATCGCTGGCTTGGTCAGATTTTAGGATTAAAAGATTTCATCATGACAGCAGAAAAAGATCGATTAGAGTTATTAGTGAAAGATGATCCACAGGCATTTTACTCCATACTGCCATATGCATATGTATTAGGTGTTAGTGATACATGGGTCAAAAAGTTTGAATCCATTACAATTCCTAGCCCTACATGGTATCAAGGAAATACTGGAGATGTCTTTACTACCATGTTATGGTGGAATCATTTCCATTATTGTTTTAATGATATTCAAACTGCTGTAACCTATATTCCTGAACCAAAAGGAGGAAGCGGTGGGGGAAGCTTTGGCAGTGGTGGATTCTCTGGAGGAGGATTTTCAGGTGGCGGCTTTGGCGGCGGAGGCGGCGGAAGCTGGTAAGCCAATATAAAAAAATCTATTTCTTTGATGTTATTTATTTGACATATGTACTAGAATGGTGTATAAATTAAATAGCTAAATACAATGAAAAGGACACGGGATTTATATTTTGATATAGAGAGAAAGACGGCTGGTGGAAGTCTTTTGAAAAAATATTGATCTTACTACCTTGGAGTAGCCCCCGAAAGGGTTGGACGTATACCTGCGTTACAGGTTTGAGAGCATATGAAGTTTTTCATATGAACAAAGGTGGTACCGCGTGTGTAAGACTGACGTCCTTTGGATTCAGTCTTTTTTTATGTTTCAGGAGATTCATGAAACAAACATTTGGAATATTGATAGGAGGAACTAAACATGATTGACATTAAGGAACATGAAGAACTTAGTAAGTTAAATCATTCTTGTGCTCACATGATGGCACAGGCAGTAAAACGTCTGTATCCACAAGCTAAATTTTGGGTTGGACCTGTAATTAGTGAAGGATTTTATTATGATATCGATTTAGGAGATACAGTAATCAAAGATGAAGATCTTCCTAAAATCGAAAAAGAAATGAAAAAAATTGCGAAAGACGGAAAACGTATTGTTCGTAAAGAAATTTCTAAAGAAGAAGCTTTGGAAATGTTTAAAGATGACCCATATAAAATTGAATTGATTCAGGATCTAGAAGATGGAACAATTACTTGTTATCAGCAGGGAGAATTCATTGATTTATGCCGTGGACCTCATGTTGAAACAGTGAAACAGTTAAAAAACTTCAAATTATTAAAGCATTCTGGTGCTTATTGGAAAGGTGATGCCAACAATAAAATGCTTCAGAGAATTTATGGTATTTGTTTTCCAACAGCAGAAGAATTAGAAGAACATTTAAATCTTTTAGAAGAAGCTAAAAAACGTGACCATAAAAAACTAGGTAGAGAACTTGGTTTATTCATGATGAGTGAATATGCACCAGGTATGCCATTCTTTTTACCAAATGGAATGATCGTACGTAATTTATTAGAAAATTTCTGGTATGAAGAACATACAAAAGAAAACTATCAGTTTATTAAAACTCCAATCATGATGAGTAAAGAATTATGGGAAGTAAGCGGACACTGGGCTAACTATAAAGAAAACATGTATACTACTTCTGTAGATGATCGTGAATTTGCGATTAAACCAATGAACTGTCCCGGTTCTATGCTAGTATATAAACAAGGCTTACATTCTTATAAAGATTTACCTTTACGTGTTGGTGAATTAGGTCAGGTACATCGTCATGAAGCAAGTGGTGCTTTAAATGGATTATTCCGTGTTCGTACATTTACTCAAGATGATGCTCATATCTTCATGCGTCCAGATCAGATTGAAAGCGAAGTAATGAAACTGATTCAGTTCATTGATCGTGTATATTCTATCTTTGGATTGAGTTATCGTATTGAATTATCTACTCGTCCTGAAGAAAAATATATTGGTGATATTGCGATTTGGGAACAAAGTGAAAAAGCATTGGCAGACGCTTGTGTGCATGCAGGAAAAGAATATAAGGTAAATCCTGGTGATGGAGCATTCTATGGGCCAAAACTAGATTTCCATATTAAAGACTCTATTGGAAGAGAGTGGCAGTGTGGAACTATTCAGTTGGATATGAATCTTCCTGAACGTTTCGATTTAACTTATGTAGATAAAGATGGTTCAAAAGTACGTCCAGTTATGCTTCATCGTGTAATTTTTGGTTCAATTGAACGCTTTATCGGTATTTTGATTGAACACTTTGCTGGACATTTCCCAGTATGGCTTGCGCCACAACAGGTAATGGTTGTACCAGTTCATCATGAAAAACATTTTGAATATGCAAATGAAGTAAATGAAACATTGTGTGCAGCTGGATTCAGAAGTAAGTTAGATGCTAGAAATGAAAAACTTGGCTATCGAATTCGTGAGGCACAGCTTGCGAAGATTCCATATCAGTTAGTAATCGGTGATGGAGAAATTGAAAACCGTACAGTAACTGTTCGTAAAGCACAAAGTAAAGAATCAGTAACATTACCTCTTGATGAATTTGTGGCAATGTTAGATAAAAATGTAAAGGAGAAAGCTTTATAATATGAAGTTATTAAAGAGTATTTTAGCATTATTTATGGCTGTAGGTCTTACTGCCTGCAGTACACAGACGGGAAATGAAGAACCTGCAGCATCAGCAGAACCAATTAAAGTATTAGCTCCAATGGGAGCACCGGCATTATCTTTACTGGGATTATATGGTAATGAAAATGTCACAATTGATACAGTTGATGGAAGTGATGTAATTCGTGCAGAACTTGCGAAAGCTGATAGTGAATATGATGCGATTATTGCCCCAATTAATTTAGGCGCAACGCTTCTATCAAAAGGCAAAAGTGAATTCTTATTAGATTCTGCTGTTACTTGGGGAAACCTATATATTGTGGGTACTGATGAAAATGCATTAGAATCAGAAGGTGTATTTGCGGCATTCGGTGAACAATCAGTACCACAAAAAGTATTAGAAAGCAGCATGGATCTTGAATCCTTACCTTTAGAGGTTACATATTTTGGTTCAGCTAATGAAGTACAGGCACAGCTATTGACAGGTAAAGCTAATGTTGGTATGTTGGCAGAACCAGCTGCAACAGCTACTATCGCAAAAGCAAAAGAAAAAGGATTAGAATTAAAAATTATCAAAGATTTACAGGAAGCTTATAAAGAACAAAATAACATGGATCAGGTAGGATATCCACAAGCAGCTCTATTTGTGAAAAAAGGCAGTGAAGAAAAAGTTGCTTCATATATAGAAGAAGCATCTGATTTTGTAGAAAACGCGACAGATGAAACGATTGCTAAGGCAGTAGAAACTGCGACTGTTGAAAAATTAGGTGTTCCAAGCGCTGAAATTGTTCAAAAAACATGGGAACGTCAAAATATTCACTTTAAAAAAGCAGCAGATATTAAAACAGATATTGATACTTTCCTAAAACAGTTCTCTATTACTTTAACTGAGGAAGCTTATTCTAAATAATTTACTAATAAGTCAGTGTGTTGACATGATTCAATGCACTGGCTTTTTTTAACGAATGAAACTAAATTAGATTGTAATCGTAATTTATATATGATAACCTTAATATGTGAAAAGGTTGGTAATTATGAATAAAAGACAAACACATATATTAGAATTACTTACAAAATATGACAAAATGGAAGTCACAAAATTATCTGAAATATTACATGTTTCACAGGTGACAATACGAAAAGATTTAGCTTTGTTGGAAGAAAGCGGATTAATTGTAAGAGAACACGGTTATGCGACATTAAATGAGAGTGATGATATTAATCATCGTTTAGCTTATCATTATGAAAATAAACAATTAATCGCAAAAAACGCTGCTGCATCTGTACAAAATGGTGAAACGATTATGATTGAATCAGGTTCTTGCTGTGCATTGCTGGCTCTTGAAATCGCAAAAACTAAAAAAGATGTGACGATCATTACAAACTCTTCTTTTATTGCGGATTATATTCGAAAGATTGATTCAGTAAAAGTTATTTTATTAGGAGGAGAGTATCAGAAAGAAGCTCAGGTCATGGTAGGCCCGATTACTAGAAAATGCGTTGAGGCTTTCTATGTCGATAAGCTATTCATTGGTGCAGATGGTTTTACGATAGAAACAGGTTTTACAGGAAATGACTATATGCGAAGCGAAGCAGTTCGAGATATGGCTAAACAGGCAGCTCATGTAATTGTCGTAAGTGATTCACAGAAATTTTATCAAAAGGGAGTTGTAAGCTTAATAAATACAGCTGATGTTCATAGTGTTTATACTGATGCAGGGATTCCATTAGAAATGGAAGACTACTTAATACAACAAAATGTTAAGGTCATAAAGACAAAATAAAAGGAGCTGATGCTCCTAAAAGAAACAATGTAAGCCTTTATCTAAAAAGATACGCTGATATTCTTCTAAATCTTCTGGATAAAGAGCTTTTTTATTTTTATAAGCATATGGGCGATTTAAGAGTTCATATTTCTTTTCTCCAAACTGATGAAAAGGCAGTAGCTGAACTTTTGTTGCACCTGCTTTTATAAGTGTATCGGCTAACCCCTTTGCATCTTCAAGGCTGGCATTGAAATCCGGTATTACAGGTATTCTAGGTAAAACATCAATTCCTTTTTGGATAGCCCATGTTAGATTACTTAGGATAAGCTCATTATGTACTTTTGTACCACGGTAATGTGCTTCGCTATCATAATGCTTTACATCAAACAGCAAAAGATCAAGCAGAGGAGCTATCTCCTGAAAGATTTCTTTTTTAATATAACCTGTAGTTTCGATGGCAACATGTATGTTATGTTTCTTTAATGCCTTAATTAATTCTTTAAGAAATATTGGCTGACTCATCCCTTCTCCCCCTGAAATTGTAACTCCGCCATTTGATTCTTCATAAAAATCTTTATCCTGTAGGCATGTTGAAACTATTTCTTCAATACTTTTATATTCACCTTCATAGCTAAGAGCCTGATTAGGACAATTATGAACACATTGTAGACATCCGATACATTTATTAGTATCTATCTGGATACGCTGATCAATCATAGAAATTGCATTTTGATCGCATGTATGCACACAGGTATTACAGTTTACACATTTTTTTACATCATATAAAATCTGTACTTTATCAAACTGTGATTCAGGATTGGAACACCATTTACATGTCAAAGGACAGCCTTTTAAAAATACAGTTGTACGTATACCAGGTCCATCATGAATACTGAATTTCTGGATGTTAAATATAAGACCTTTTCCCATGATTCTATCCCTCACTTTATATAAAAATCATAGCATATAGGGATAAAAAAGTAAACAGGATAGTTTCGAATGAAAGTATTTATACTAATTTATGAAATAACTATTGATTTTGTAAAGAAATAATTTATAATGAATTTATAAGATAAAAGAGGAGGAGAACAATGAAAAACGTAGAACACTTTGGGGATCTGACTCCTAGAATGAATGTATTTAGAGACAAAATAGTTAATAAACAACCTTATATCTGTGCAGAGAGGGCTCTTTTAGTAACACAGGCATATAAAGAAAATAGTAATCAGCCTGTAGTAATGAAACGAGCTCTGATGTTAAAGAATATTTTGGGAAATATGTCTATTTATATTGAAGATGAAACCATGATTGTTGGCAATCAGGCATCCTCTAATAGAGATGCACCTATTTTTCCTGAATATACGATGGAATTTGTAATGAATGAACTGGATACATTTGATAAACGAGATGGTGATGTATTTCTTATTACTGAAGAAACTAAAGAAGCATTACGCTCTATTGCGCCATTTTGGGAAAATAATAATTTACGTGCAAAAGGTGGAGCATTATTACCAGATGAAGTAAAAGTATATATGGATACTGGTTTTTTTGGGATGGAAGGAAAGCTGAATTCCGGTGATGCTCATTTAGCTGTAGACTATCCGACATTATTACAGACAGGATTAAAAGGATATGAAGAAAGAGTATTAAAACTAAAGAGTGAATTGGACTTATGCTTAAGTGAAAGCATTGATAAGTATCAGTTTTATAAAGCTGTATTAATTGTGATTGATGCTGTTAGAAATTTTGCATATCGATTCTCTAAACTTGCGGAAGAAAAAAGTAAAAAAGAAACAGGGAAACGTAAAGAAGAATTATTAGAAATTAGTCGAATCTGTGCCAAAGTGCCTTATGAACCTGCAGAAACTTTTCAGGAAGCCATTCAATCTGTCTGGTTCATACAGCTGATCCTGCAGATTGAGTCTAATGGACACTCTGTATCCTTTGGTCGTTTTGATCAATATATGTATCCATATTATAAACATGATATTGATGAAGGAATTTTATCAGAAAGTGATGCTTTGGAATTATTAACTAATTTATGGATCAAGACTCTTACAATCAATAAAGTAAGAAGTCAATCACATACTTTTAGCAGTGCTGGAAGTCCCATGTATCAAAATGTAACAATAGGTGGGCAGACTACTGATAAAAAAGATGCCACAAATGAATTATCATATCTGATTTTAAAATCTGTTGCGCAGACTCGACTTCCACAGCCAAACTTGACGGTACGATACCATAAAGGAATGCCAAAAGCCTTTTTAGATGAAGCTATTGAAGTTATGAAACTGGGAACAGGAATGCCAGCATTTAATTCTGATGAAGTGATTATACCTTCCTTTATTGAAAAAGGGGTAAAAGAAGAGGATGCTTATAATTATTCTGCAATTGGCTGCGTAGAAACTGCTGTACCGGGTAAATGGGGTTATCGCTGTACTGGCATGAGTTATATGAATTTTCCTAGAATTCTTTTAATTGCGATGAACGATGGTATTGATGTTACGAGTGGTAAACGATTTACCAAAGGATATGGACATTTTACAAATATGTCCTCTTATGAAGAACTTAAAACAGCAGTAGATAATACAATTCGTGAATTAACAAGAATGAGTGTGATTGTAGAGAATGCAATTGATCTTGCCTTAGAAAGAGATGTTCCTGATATCTTATGTTCAACTTTAGTACAGGATTGTATCGGTAGAGGAAAAACAATCAAAGAAGGCGGGGCAATTTATGATTTCATTTCAGGTCTTCAGGTAGGTATTGCCAATATGGCAGATAGTTTATGTGCCATCAAAAAATTAGTGTTTGAAGAGAAAAAAATAACAACTACAGAATTATATGAGGCCTTGCTTGATGATTTCAATAGTCCTAAAAATGCTAAGATTCAGCAGATGTTAATACAAGATGTACCTAAGTATGGCAATGATAATGATGAAGTAGATTATTTAGTTGTAGATGTCTATAACACCTATATTGATGAAATGAAGAAATATCCGAATACACGTTATGGAAGAGGTCCAATTGGAGGTATCCGATATGCTGGAACTTCAAGTATTTCTGCTAATGTAGGACAAGGATTTCAGACAATGGCAACACCTGATGGTCGAAAAGCACATACACCGCTTGCGGAAGGCTGTTCACCAGCACATGCTATGGATAAAAATGGTCCAACTGCTGTATTTAAGTCTGTATCAAAATTACCTACACATGAAATTACAGGTGGTGTATTATTAAATCAGAAGGTAACTCCTCAAATGTTAGCAAATAATGAGAATAAAGAAAAACTGGAGATGATGATCAAGACTTTCTTTAATCGTTTAGACGGTTATCATGTGCAATATAATGTAGTATCGAGAGATACACTGATTGATGCACAGAAATATCCTGAAAAACATAAAGATCTGATTGTTCGAGTTGCTGGATATTCTGCATTCTTCAATGTATTATCAAAAGCAACACAGGATGATATTATTGAAAGAACCGAGCAGACATTATAAAATTATAATCCCTTTACTTTTCTTTCTGTAAAGGGATTTTTATTATTATTTAATGTAAAAGATAAAGCAATATGTGAAAATTATGTTTTTTTAGCAATCCTCTTGCCAAAGTGCTAAAATTGAGTATAATAATATGTGTTAGCAGTTAATAGCTGCGAGTGCTAAAACAGATAAGGAGGAATCTTCTATGTTAAAACCATTACATGATAACGTTATTTTAAAAAAGGAAAAAGCAGAAAAGGAAACTAAAACAGCAAGCGGAATTATCTTAACAGATAACGCTAAAAATGTTCCTAGCTATGCAACTGTAGTTGCGATTGGGCCTGATAGCAAGGCAGATATTAAAGTAAACGACAAGGTTGTTTACAAAGAGTATTCAGGAACAAATGTTAAGTTAGATGAAGAAGAATATATTATTATTGAAGATGAAGACATTTTAGCAGTCTTAGCTTAATTAGGAGGAATGACTATGGCAAAAGAAGTACGTTTTTCAAAAGATGCAAGAACAGCAATGTTAAATGGAGTTAATGTACTAGCGGATGCAGTCCGTGTTACATTAGGTCCTAAAGGTCGTAATGTCGTATTAGAAAAAGAATTTGGTTCACCACTTATTACAAATGATGGTGTAAGTATTGCGAAAGAAATCGAATTGGAAGATAAATTCGAAAATATGGGGGCTAAACTTGTATATGAAGTTGCCAACAAAACAAATGATACTGCTGGTGATGGAACAACAACAGCTACAATTCTAGCACAGAGTATGATCAGCAATGGTCTTCGTCAGGTTGAAAAAGGGGCAAACCCAGTATTGATGAGAGAAGGTATTGAATATGCAAGCAAAGAAGTTGCTAAACATATTCTTGAAAAATCTCGTAAAGTAGAAACAAATAACGAAATTGCAAGCGTCGCATCTATTTCCAGCGGCAGCAAAGAAATTGGTGAAATTATTGCGGAAGCAATGGAAAAGGTAGGACGTAATGGTGTTATTTCTGTTGATGAATCTAATGGATTTGATACAGAATTAGAAATCAGTGAAGGTATGCAGTATGATAAAGGCTACGTATCTCCTTATATGGTAAGTGATCATGAAAAAATGCAGGCTGAATTAGAAAATGCTTATGTATTGATTACTGATCAGAAAATTAATAATGTACAGGAAATTCTACCAGTTCTAGAACAGGTAGTACAGGCTAATAAGCCATTATTATTGATTGCGGATGATATTGAAAATGAAGTTACATCTACATTAGTAGTAAATAAACTTCGTGGTACATTCAATGTTGTCGCAACTAAAGCTCCAGGATTTGGTGATAATCAGAAAGAAATTTTAAAAGATATTGCTGTTTTAACTGGTGCTAACTTATATTCAAAAGATTTGAATATGGATCTTAAAGAAATGACTCTAGATGATTTAGGTACTGTTAAGAAAGTAGTAGTAACAAAAGATAATACTACGATGATTGGCGGTAACGGATCTAAAGAAGCTATTGAAGCACGTGTAAATGAAATCACTGCACAAATGGAAAACTGTAAGAGTGACTACGATAAAAAACGTTATGCAGAACGTTTAGGTAAATTAAGCAATGGTGTAGCTATCATTAAAGTAGGTGCTACTACAGAAAGTGAATTAAAAGAAAAGAAATTGCGTATTGAAGATGCTTTAAATGCGACTCGTGCGGCAGTTGCAGAAGGTATCGTAATCGGTGGTGGAGCTGCTTTAGTAGAAGCTTATATGGCATTAAAAGATCAATTGAAATCAGATGTTGTTGATGTTCAAAAAGGTATTAAAGTTGTAATGGATTCTTTATTAGCTCCAATTGCACAGATTGCAGAAAATGCAGGATATAATGCAGAAGAAATTGTAGAACGTCAAAAAGCAGCAGAAGAAAATGTTGGCTTTGATGCGAAAAATGGAAAATGGGTTGATATGTACAAAGAAGGTATCATCGATCCTACAAAAGTTACAAGAAGTGCATTATTGAACTCAGCAAGTATTTCTGCTTTATTCTTAACTACAGAAGCAGGAGTTGCATCAATTAAAGAAAAAGAAGCTGTAGTGCCTTCAATGCCATCAGGACCAATGTACTAAAAACTAGTTCTTGATAAAAAAGATTAATTTATTAGGAGATTTCAATTATTATTGATTATTCAATAATATGAGGAGTCTCCTTTTTTATTTAACCATAAAATGTAAAATAAATATTTGGATATTCTTTAGAAATTCTTTTGTTTTTTCTACAATCTTCTTTTAAAACCTCTTTTTATAATGGTAAAGGAAAGGAGAAATATATAAGTTAATGTAAGAAAGGAAGTTTTTGATATGCAAACAAGTGAAAAAACAAATCAGAATAAGAAAAACACCAGATTTCATTTGATACAGGATGTAAAACGTTTTATTTTATATCTTTATGAAACATTAAAAACAAATATTAAGACATCAATGAAGATGAAAGAGGAAAACCTGCGATATAAACAGCAGAGAAAGCAGGGACTATTTAATGAAGATAAACAAGTGAATAAAATAGAAGATATATTATTTCCTAATAATGCAAGAACTGGGAAACATACCGTTCAGATAATTTTATTCGCAACATTTTCTTTACAGCTGATATCTTTAACTACTACTTATCGAGGTGCTCGTTATTATTTATTAGATGTAAATACACTTGCGCCATTCTTATTTGCATGTGTTGTACAAGTATTATTATTTTATTTTAGTAAACAGGCAGGCAAGCAATCTTATATGAAACCTAGCAGGTATACTATTTTTATCTTTATTGTCTGTATTTCCATATTAACATCATATGTCGGTATTATGAATAATACGATATCACCATTAGCAGATTATAAGAATCAGTATCGTGATTATCAGAATAGTTTTGATATCGCAAAAGAAGAATTATCGGCAATATATGGGGATTATGTATCATTTGAACGATCTTTAAATTCTATAGAAAATCAAGCGAATCAATTGATTCAGGTAACAAATAATGCTATTTCTTCTATACAGAAGAACTCAGGCAGATTACAGTCCATTCAGCCCTCTACCAGTATTACGACCACAACAAATGAGACTGGAGAAAGCAGTGTGACACAAAACATTGATCAAAGTGATCTTACTAACGCAATAGAGAAGATTGCGGAAAATGAAGAACAGGCGGAACAATTAGATACAGCATTAAAACAGCTGGAAAACAATGTGAAAAAATCTAATATAGAAAGTATTCAGACAGATCTGGAAAACGTTACATCAGGAAAACAGAAACAACCTTCACAGTCGACATATACCAAATATCAGAACCTTGTTTTATCTTATAATCATTTACTGCAGCTTTTAAATCAGTTTATGCAGGAAGCAGGACTTTCAGCTATGAGTGATTTACAGACCATTGATATTTCACTGGATCAATTAATGGATATGATTCAAAATTATGAAGATTTTGAAAATCTTAGCTTAGAAAACATAGAAACTTTACAGAATAAACATGGTATCTTAGAGTCAGATACCACTGATACATCTTTTTTTAGAAATCTAGCTAGTGCTTTTCTTCCATTCATAAATATGCATCAGGAAGAATATCAGAAGTTTAAGACAGATCTAGAGATGCAGATTTCCGATAGTTATTATGAAATCCAAAAACATGGGAATATATTAAGTCAGATGGCTCCATCTGAAGTAGATAAGATTATGAGTGAATTTGATAAAAGTTATGATAAAAATCATTCTTTTAAAGATATTACCGTCATTGCATTTTCCCGTTTCTTTGAATCAGCTAGTGTAAGAAATACAGCAATTATCTGTTTTATACTAGCAGCTTTAGTTGACGGAATATCAGCTATTCTACCTATCTTCTGGTTCCATCGTTATCGCTCTTTCTTATATGGAAGAAAAAAATATGGCAAGAATTTAGAAGAAGAACTGCTTTATGAATTATATTATGCAGCCGCTAGTAGAATTCCTATGGAGGCAGATACATCCTTTCAATCCTATGTATGTAAGGTAATAGAATATCTACAGACGTATTTCCAGTTATATCAGGAAATACCATATATGAAGGTGCACGGCTATGTCATGGCGGTGAATGCTGGGGTAGTAGAAAGAGAAGAATATCATACGATAAATGCAGTACTGCTATCCTTAAAACAAGTGAATACTATTTCTGTACAAGATGTAAAACAGGTAAGGCATGAATACTATCATTTTGGAGATTCTTTAGGAAATCTAAATAACGAGAAGGAATATATGTATATTATGAGAACAGAATTGTTATTATGGATCCAGCAGCACTTGCTTCAGATTTTACATAATCAGAAACTAATGATAGAGAAAGTAGGCGAATAAATATGAGATTGTTTGGAATTGTGTTTATTACTACAAGTATTAGTCTATGTTTTACACTCTTTTTTGTGAAAAGATTTTTCGGTGTTGAAAAGAAAATGTTAACATATCTGTTATGTGGCATAGCGAATCTCATCTGTTATGGAGTATTGCTTTATGAGCATATGAATGCTACAGAAGAGTTATTAAATCGATTAGCGAAAGCAAGTGTATTTGTTGTTTTAATTGCTATGATTTATGTATATTATGTCTACCGGCTAAAGAAAAAACAGCATATGGATAAGCATTTATCGTTTTCCGCTATGCCTGTTTTACAAATCTTTATGATGGGAATTTGTACATTGTTTTTATTGTATTTCTTTATCTCAAAGGATTCTACGATCATGTTGGAAATTGGAATGTACTGCATGGAACATCTCTTATTGTTTTGCATTATTGCTGCTGTTTTGGCAATGTTGCATGGTCTGATAGAAGTACAGCATACATCTGCTTCTTTAATCCGTAGTATAAAACGGATACGTAAAAATGATTAACTTAAAAAGATTGCATGTAAATCTGCAATCTTTTAGTTCTCTTTTAAATACTGTAAGATATCTGTAGCATTATTAGCTGGACTTGCTTTTTCAAATGTCTTGATGATAATGCCATCTTCATCAATGATATAAGTGGAACGAGTAACACCCATATAAGTTTTACCATATAATTTTTTCTCTTTCCATACATCATAAGCCTGAATGACTTCTAGTTCAGTGTCCGATAATAAAATAAATGGAAGTTCATATTTCTCTTTAAATTTAATATGTGATGCACTGGAATCTTTACTGATACCAATTACCACGATATCTTCTCTTTTAAATTCGTCATATGCAGCTTTAAATGCGCATGCCTGTTTTGTACATCCAGGTGTATTATCTTTAGGATAGAAATAAAGAACTACTTTTTTTCCTCTGAAAGAACTTAATGTAACTGGATTGGATAATTCATCAGGTAAAGTAAAGTCAATTGCTTTAGTACCTACTTCTAACATATTCTCATCTCCTGTCTTAGCTTTATTTTATCATGATTTTTACTGGGAAGAAAGCATGATGCATGTTAAAATAGAAAGGTGTGAAATAAGAGAGGTAGTTAGTTATGATAAAACTTGTGGCAGTAGATTTAGATGGAACTTTACTTGATGAAAATCATCAGCTAAATGATAGAACAGCACAGGCAATTAAAGAAATACAAAAACAGGGGATTACTTTTATGGCCGCAACAGGAAGAAACTTTAACAGTGTGTCACCATTGTTTAAAGAAAAAGGAATTGTCTGCGATTATTTATTGTTAAATGGTGCTTTGATTAGTGATTATCACGGTAATCCTATTTTACAGATTCCATTCTCAATTGATGTAGCAGAAAAAGCCATATCTGCATTAGAAAAAAGTGAGCTTCCTTATCATATAAATACAGATAAGGGAATCATCACTACAAATGCAGAAAAATGCAAAATGATGTTTATAAAACACATGAAACGTCATGGTATGTCAGATGTAGAAATACACGAAATGATGAGGACGTCATCATTTGGTCGCTATGATCGCGAAGTAAAGAATATTTCTGCTTATTTAAAAGAAAATCCTGTAATTTATAAAATGGAAGCCTTTGGAGATGAAGAAAAAAAGATAGCAGATACATTTTCTGAGTTAAATAAAATAGAAGAACTTGCGATTACAAATTCAGTTGCGGATAATATTGAGGTTACTGTAAAGCAGGCACAGAAAGGTATTGCTTTAAAAGAGCTATGCAAGATGAAACAAATAAAGAAAGAAGAAGTAGTAGTCATTGGCGATAGTTTAAACGACTTGTCTATGATGAAAGAGTTTAAAAATAGTGTCGCAATGAATAACGCTATTGATATAATCAAACAATCAGCTTCTTATATAACAGAAAACAACTTTGATTTTGGTGTAGGTCTAGTTCTAGAAGATCTGGTAAGAGATAGTGAGAAAAAAAGGTTTTCATTTCCAGTAAAATAGGTTACAATAAAATAAATGGCATAAAGAGAGGATGTTTTGTATATGAAAAAAGCTACGATTGCGGATGTTGCGGAACTAGCAGGTGTATCCAAACCTACAGTTTCTCGTTATCTTAAACAAGAAAAGGTACGGGAAGACATTGCCGAAAAGATTCGTGCAGCGATTGTTCAGACTGGCTATGTTGCTAGAGGTGTAAAAACTGAAAAAGTAAATACAGAAAAACAAAGTACTACAAAATCATCTGAAGAAAACTTTCATTTTGGTATTCTAGTAAAAGATATTACTGCGCCAAAAACGATATATACAATTCAGGCATTACAGGAAGTACTTCATAAACAGGGTCACTCTTTTTCAATTTGTGTAACAAACAACGATCCTGAATTAGAGAAAAACTATATTTCCAGCTATAGTAAAAGAGTAGATGGAATATTTGTGGAAAGCTGTTCAGATATGAATTTTATTAATGATCTTGTTAAGGATCAGATTCCAGTACTATTTATCAGTGAACATAGTGATAAAGTTAATTGCTGTGGTTTTGATGAAGAAGAAGCTGGAAAAGTATTAGCTGATTATATGTTAAGCAAAGAACTATTATTAGTTCACTATCTTGGTACTGATGAGAAAACTGCAAATCAGCGTATGGAAGGAATTCGCAGCGTTTATCATGAAAAAAACCAGCCCGTTGGTTTAGAAGTTACTTTATGTGATGGCTCTTATGAAGATATCTATGAAAAAATAAAAGAGGCTTTCAATCAGCGCTTTGATGTGTTATTGCTGGAAAATGATGAAATGGCTATTCCATTGATGAAATTCTCAAAAGAATATCATGTTGCATTCCCTCAGAATGCTTCTATTATAAGCTTTGGAGGACATCCATTATGTAAAGTTATTTCACCATCCTTGTGTGCGTTAGTATATGATTATGAAGCATATGCTAATAATGTTTATCAGCATATGAATGCATTAATTTCACATGCATCAGTTAATGAATATAAACACACATACTATGTTCAGGAAGGCGAAAGTGTACGTTAAATAAAAAAATCCGAATTAACTACTCGGATTTTTTATTTTTAATGCAGTAAATTTATCTTTTGCGATTTTCTTGTAAACTTCCTCATGTCTGCTTTCCCACATCATCATGGCCCAATGACACCATAAGTAATTATGAAAATCTTCCCATAAATCAAGCTGTTTACGAATAGAATCATTGATTTCATCAAAATATACAGCATAGAAACGCTCTCTTAATGCAGGATCATTTATCTGATTTTCACTTATAAAAGACATAACATCAAATAATGGATCATTATTACCTGCATATTCGTAATCAATCAGATATGTTTTATTACCTGCAAATAAGATATTTCCATCAACCCAATCATTATGACAAAGAATTTTTGGGTTGTTTAAGTGCTGAATCTTATCGACAACATGAGAATAATCTGAGAGATCATAAAGCGGTGATTGTATATGACTTTGATATTGTTTCAATAAGGCAATTGGTTCAAAATCTGCATCAATAGTTTTATTCAAACTATGAAATTTTTTCATCAATTGTGCAGTTCTTTCTATTTTATTTGGATCGTTACATTCCTGATAGGTTAATGCATCAGGAAGATAAACAGTTACTTTATAACCACTGGCTTCATCATAATAAATGGTTTCTACATCAATACCGGTATCTTGAACTGCTTGCAATGCCATAGTTTCATTATGGCGATTTACGATATGAGCGCTATCAGCCTGAGGTACACGTAAAACATAAGTTTCATTATTCATCTCTAAAAGATAGTTTTTATTTGTCAAACCTTTTTTTAAATCGGTTATTGTGATTTCAGGATCAAAAAATAAAGTATCTAAAAAATCTAAAGCTTTCATTATATCACCCGTAATATCATAGCATAATTACTTAAAATTTGTTAGAATAAATAGCGAGAAGGTGAATTAGTGAAAAAAGTACTACTAACAACATTAAATGCAAAATATATACATAAGAATTTAGCACTGCGCTGGTTATATACCACTTGTCCTCATAAAGAAGATGTACAATTAAAGGAATATACGATAAAAGAAGATATTGATTATATTGTTTCAGATATTTTATCAAGAGAAGCAGAAGTTGTATGCTTTAGTTGTTATATATGGAATATTGAACAGACTCTTGAGTGTATCCGATTGATAAAACAAAAACGAGAACAAATTCATATTGTTGTAGGCGGACCAGAAGTAAGCTATGAGTATCAGGATCTGTTAAATAAGGGAATAGATGCGATAAGCATTGGTGAAGGGGAAGAAAGTCTATGGGAATATATAGACATGTTATCAGATGAAGCAGCTAGAGAGATTCGTGGAATATATACGAAACAGTTTCCTAACAGGGAATATCGAAAGACGGATATTGCATGGCTAGAACAGTTTGAAGATCCTTATTTTCTAGAAATGGATCAGCAGCAGATGGGAAATCGGTATTTCTATTTAGAGACTAGTAGAGGCTGTCCGTATGGCTGTACATATTGTTTATCTTCAACAGATAGAGCGGTACGTATGTTTTCTTTAGATTATGTAATGAAGATATTAGAAAAGCTTCGTCATAGTAAGGTAAGACAGGTAAAATTACTAGATCGTACATTTAACTCTAACCCTAAACGTGCATTAACAATTGCTCGTTATATGAATGAGTATTGTAAGAATCAGATATTTCAGTTTGAAATTGTCGCAGAAACTTTAAGTGAAGAATTACTTACATTTTTTTGCGAAGAAGCAGATCCACAGCGTTTCCGCTTTGAAATCGGTGTTCAGTCCTTTAACACCCAAACGTTATCAGCTGTAGGTCGTATTCAAAACAATGAACGCTTGTGTAAGGTAATAAAAAGACTAAAAGAAAGTGGCGTTACCATGCATGTGGATTTGATTGCCGGACTTCCACATGAAGGAATAGAAAGCTTTCAGGCATCATTCGATCAGTTATTCTCACTAGGTGCTAGTGAATTGCAGTTAGGAATATTGAAACTGTTAAAGGGTACAAAACTAAGAGGTCAAAAAGATCAATATCATTTCTTCTTTCAGGAACAGGCTCCTTATGATGTACTTTCTACTAAATGGTTAACTAAGGAAGAAATGGAAGATATTCATGCCTGTGCTGATGCAGTAGAGAAATTCTGGAATCATGGAGCCTGTCGTTATGTTATTTCTAAGATTTTACAGTTAGGTTGGTATCAGAGTGCATTCCAATTGTTTCTAGATTTAGGCAGGGAATACAGAAAACTGCCCCGCCCTTATCAGCCATATGAACTATTTTGCTGTTTCTATCCGCTTCTGCTTGAACATTCAAAACAGGAGGCTGATGCAATATTATTAACACAGTATTATCAAAACTTTAAACAAAAACCGCATCGTTTTACTGATGCATGGGTAGATTTAGAAAAGAAAAAAGAAATCCTAGCATTTGCTTTAGAAAATAATATTGCCAATCAGGATCAGTTGTATCGTTATGGACTGGTGGATATAGCCTTTGATGATGAACTATGTTATCAGCTGGTACTATATAATACCAATCAGCAGCTGCCTAAGATTTGGCTAATTGATAAAGATATGACGACAATAAAGGAGTTGAACTAAATGAATAAAATCTTATTAGCAACATCAAATGCTCATAAAGTAGAAGAATTCAAAGAAATGTTAGAACCTTTTGGTTATACGATAACATCTTTATTAGATTTTGATGAAGAATTTGATATTGAAGAAACAGGAACAACATTTGAAGAAAATGCTTTGATTAAAGCAAAAACTATGCATGATAAGCTAGGTATTGCAGTTATCGCAGATGACAGCGGCTTAATGGTAAATGCATTAGATGGAGCACCAGGTATATACTCTGCTCGATTTATGGGAAAAGACACTTCATATGATATAAAAAATCAATATATCATTGATCGATGTAAAGATGCGGAGGATAAAGGCTGTCAGTTCGTTTGTGCGATTGCCTACGTAGAAGAAAATGGTGAAAGTCATGTATTTACTGGTATAGTGGAAGGAATTGTGGCAGACCACATAGAAGGTGAAAAAGGCTTTGGCTATGATCCGATATTCTACTATCCACCATATCAAACGACACTTGCTAATGTAAGTGAAGAACAAAAAAATGCAGTTTCACATCGCGGAAGAGCATTGAAACAGTTTGTTGATTTTATAGAAAAGAGGAAATAAATATGTTGCATTTAGTATTATTTGAACCGGAAATACCACAGAATACAGGAAATATGATGCGTACCTGCATGGCTACAAATACAAAGATGCATTTAATTAAACCTTTAGGTTTTTCTTTAGATGAACAGCATTTACGTAGAGCTGGTATGGATTATGTAAAAGAATTGGATTATGTTGTATATGAAAATTGGAAAGATTTTACCACAAAGAATCCAAGTGAAAATTATTATTTTATGACTCGTTATGGAAAGAAGGCACCATCACAGTTTGATTTCACTGCATGCAGTGGAGATATTTATTTTATCTTAGGTAAAGAAAGTACAGGGGTACCAAAAGAAATTCTTTCTTCTCATTTAGAGCGTTGTATGAGACTTCCGATGGTAGCCAATGCGCGTTCCTTAAACTTAAGTAACTGTGCAGCAATTATCTTATATGAAGCATTACGTCAGTTAAACTATCCAGGCTTATCAGGTGTGGAAGTCATCAAAGGCGAGGATTGGCTTACAAAATGATAGAATTCTTTGATCAGTTTGTAGATACGAGGAAGAAACGCAAGGTACTTTTTTACCTAATAACCATTGCTGTTTTTATTATGATTGTGATCCCTTATGGAATCTTGGGGTTTTATTTATTACGTTTGTCAAATTATGATTCAATCTTTTCGTTATTTGATACAGCAATTATATCTAAAACATATATCTCTCGAATCATATTAGAATTCATTTCAATGGCGACACCGCAGGCTTCAAGAATTATCTTGATACTTATAACACAGCTTCATCTAATTGATGTAGCAGCTATCATTTTATTTGTGATGATTTATCCAATGATAGAAAAGAAGAGAATAATGACAGGCTTATTGGTTTTGCTGAGTATAGGAATCATAGGTATTTTCCTATGTGTATGGCTAGGTCTACAAAGCTCTTCATTACAGGGAGCGCTCATTTATTTTCGTATCATTGGAGGAATACTGATTGTGATTAGTATCATTTTATTGATCATACTGATATTTTTATTTATGGTCAACGTTATGATGCACGTGAAAAAGAAAACCAATAATGATA
>OLQY01001155.1_pt1 | contig 24266 bp, 23 predicted proteins | sample 1672851 | NCBI WGS metagenome assembly OLQY01 (sample SAMEA3136730, study PRJEB25190) | human gut metagenome | reverse complement strand
CCTCATAAAGAGTATTGACAAAAATAAAAGAGCGTAGACTTTGTCTACGCTCTGATACACCCTTATTTAAGGGTGTATATATATTAATTATTAAAATGTCTTTGTAATAATCCTAAGAATGCTTTACCATGTCTAGCTTCATCTTTACACATTTCATGAACTGTATCGTGTATAGCGTCTAATCCTAATTCTTTAGCTTTCTTAGCTATTTTTAATTTTCCTTCAGTTGCTCCGTATTCAGCTTCAACTCTAGCTTTTAAGTTAGCTTTAGTATCAGCAACTACAACTTCACCTAATAATTCAGCAAATTTAGCAGCATGTTCTGCTTCTTCAAATGCTATTCTTTGGTAAGCTTCTGCAACTTCTGGATATCCTTCTCTATCAGCTTGTCTAGCCATTGCTAAATACATTCCAACTTCTGTACATTCACCAACAAAGTTTGCTCTTAATCCTTCAAGTATTTCTTCGTCTACTCCTTGAGCTACACCTATTCTGTGTTCATCAGCCCATTTTAATTCACCTTTCATTTCTTCGAACTTGTCAGCTCCAACCTTACATACTGGACATACTTCTGGAGCAGTTTCTCCTTCATGTATATATCCACATACTACGCATACAAATTTCTTCATAATTATATTCCCTCCGTATATTAACCTTTTTTATCGATAATTTATTATATTATATATATACCTAATAATTTTATTCTTAAACATAATTTTATAATATTTTTTTATATTTTATACACTATTTATTCCATTTATGTATACAATATACGTAATTTATATTTATTCATAAAAATAAAGAAATCCTATATTTTTCTTATTACATTTATTTTAAATAATTTATTATATCTATTTATAAAGTTGCATTATTTTATAAATAAAGGTTTCACTTAGTTTAAACTATGTGTTAGTGAAACACCTCATATAATAGTTTCCTTGTATAAATACTACCTTTGTTTTATCACCTTTATTTGCTGTATCATCTTTACTTGATGTACAACCTGTTAAGCTACTTACCATTAATCCCATTACTAAAGTAAGACTCATTACCCTTTTTGCATATTTCATAGAAATTATCCCCCTATAAATTTATTTAACTTTTTTTAATCTCCACATCTTAGCTTGATAGTCTCCTTTTAACTCAGGAACATTCAAACCAATATTCATTAGTTCATCTCCACCAACTATTATGTTTTCTCCCAATATTTCATATTTTGAACTTTCATCTAATCCTACAAGTTTTAAAGAAATAAACTTAGAGTTAGGTTTTGCTAATGTTCTTACAAAGCTAACTATAATTTCTTCACAATCTTTAGATATAAACATCCAAGCTACATCATTGTTTTCAAATGGACTACTTAATCTGTAACATTTACCAAATTGTATAGTCTCTCTTATTTCTTTGTATAGTTTTACTTGTTCTTTTATAATTTCTTTTTCACTTTCAGGAAGCTTAGTTATATCTAACTCATAACCAAAATTTCCACTCATAGCAACTACTCCCCTAGTTTCTATAGGTGTTATCCTATCAACTTGATGATTAGGAACAGCAGATACATGGCATCCTATAGATGCATTTGGATAAACCATACTTGTTCCAAATTGTATCTTTAATCTTTCTATAGCATCTGTGTTGTCACTAGTCCAAGTTTGTGGCATATAGTATAACATTCCTGGGTCAAACCTTCCCCCTCCACCTGAACAACTTTCAAATAATACATCAGGAAATCTTGTAGTTATTTCCTCTAAAACTTTATATAAACCTAGTATGTATCTATGTGCTACTTCTCTTTGTCTATTAGCTGGTAATTTAGCAGAACCTATCTCTGACATATTTCTGTTCATATCCCATTTTACATAAGAGATTGGAGCTGATGATAATACCTCACTTATTTTTTCTATTATATAATTACAAACATCTTCTCTTGAATAATCTAATATTAATTGTCTTCTAGCTTCAGATCTATTTCTTCCTGGAATATGAATACACCAGTCTGGATGTTCTTTGTAAAGTTCACTTATTGGTGATACCATTTCAGGTTCAAACCACAACCCAAATTGTAATCCCATTTCATTTATTTCTGTTGCCAATTTATTTAATCCACCTTTTAGCTTCTCTTCATTAACAAACCAATCACCTAAAGATGAGTTATCATCATCCCTTTTTCCAAACCATCCATCATCTAATACAAACAATTCCATTCCTAGGTTTGTAGCTTCCCTCGCAATTTCTTTTATTTTTGTTTCATTAAAATCAAAATATGTAGCTTCCCAGTTATTTATAAGTATTGGTCTTACTTCATCTCTATACTTACCTTTACATAAACGTTTTCCATAAAGACAATTATAAATATGGCTCATACCTGTTAATCCTTCATTTGAGTATACAAGCACAGCCTCTGGTGCTGTAAATTCTTCTTTTGATTTTAAAAGCCATGTAAAATCAAATGGATTTATACCTATTTGAGCTCTTGCATTTTCATACATATCAACTTCAACGTTAGCTAAAAAGTTTCCACTATAAATTAAACTAAATCCATATACTTCTCCATGTTGTTCTGTTGTATCTTTTCTAACTAAAGCCATAAAAGGATTTTGAGCATGGCTACTTGAACCTCTTCTACTTCCAATACTTTGACTACCACTTCTTATTTCTTTTCTTATTATATGTCTTTCTCTAGCCCAAGCCCCTGACAATTGTAAAAGCTCATAATCGCTATCTCTAAAATCAACATTCGCGCTTAAAACTCGATTTATATTAACATCTTCATTAGATTCATTTATAATTTTTACACTTCTTGTTATTGCATCAAACTCTTCAAAAACACTATAGCTTAATATAAGCTTTACATTTTTTAAAGAATCAACTAACGTTAACTCAAGAGTCATTGCTTCATTTTCATCTTCAACATAAGTTGCTGGTAAATTATTTAATTTATTCTTACCTGCATATATATTATGTGATTCATATCTAAAATCTGTAGCACTTGTACCATCTGAAAACTGCAATTCAACTGCTGGCGTTCTCAAATCTGTACTACCATATCCTGGATATTCTTGAGGTGTCATTTCTAACATAAAATCATCTATATTATCTGTATTTGTTAAAAAACTTCCCCAATTTTTACTTCTTAGTACATAATCTAAATTTTTAGCCTTTATTTTTTTCCCCCAGTAAACATGGGCTACATGATTAGAACCTAGCACTTTTAAAACGTAGCTAGTTTTTGATGTAGATAAATTAAAAGTCTTGCTACTTGCGTCATAAACTATTGCCATTTTATAAATTCCCCCTGTATTTTATTTACTAATTTTTTCTTTATATCTAGTATTGTATATTTTTATGTATTAAAATAATATATACATATGTTAACAAAATATGGTTTTATGTTATATTAAAATAAACAAAAGGGGTTTTTATATGTCATCATATATATATTTCGAAGACGATGGAATTAAATATTTAGAGTCAACAAAAAAAGAATATGTAGATTTATGTTTATGTTTTTGTGGAATAGAGGTTTGTAAATCTTCTCATAGTTTTGGGCCTGCAATAAGAGAGCACTATATTATACATTATATACTTGATGGAAAAGGAATCTATAAAGTTGGTGATAAAGTATATAATTTAGAAAAAAATCAAGGATTTTTAATATGCCCTGGTGACTTAACTTACTATGAAGCGGATAATGATGATCCTTGGACCTATATATGGGTTGCATTTAATGGTATAAAGTCAGAACAATATTTAAAATATGCTAATTTAAGTCACGAAAATTTAATATTTGAAAGTAATCATAAAGAATTACTTAAAGACTATGTTTTAGATATGTTAAAAATAAATAGAATGCGTAATTGTGATGAGTTAAGACTTCAAGGCTTATTATACTTATTTTTAAGTACTATATCAGATTCAGTTGATTATAATGTTTCTGAAAATAAAGATCTTTCTTATACATTATATATAGAAAAATCAATAGAATTTATAAATAATAACTTTGCTAATAATATAAAGGTAACTGATATAGCTAATTATGTTGGATTAAACAGAAGCTATTTATCTAGCTTATTTAAAAAAAGCTTAAATGTTTCTCCACAAGAATTCTTACTTAGTGTTAGAATGAATAAAGCTTATGAATTATTAAAAAAACTAGAACTATCTATAGGGGATATTTCTAGATCAGTTGGATATATAGACCCTCTTACATTTTCTAAAACATTTAAAAAATATAGTGGCTATAGCCCTAAGCAATATAGAGAAAACCTCTATAAAAATAATTTATAATTAATAATATATTCATAAAAAAACTAGAGGTTAGTAAACACAATGATAACCTCTAGTTTTTTATCTATTTTATTTTCATTAGTTAATATAACTTATATAATTAAACTGTTTGTGTTTTATTATTTATATTATTTCTTCTTTTTTCTATTTCATTTAAAACATGATCTTTAAATTCACCATTTAATTTATAGAATTTCAAATACAATCCTAAACATGCTAACATTAATAACGATGGTATTACAAACATGATTACTTTCATTCCAATTATAGTTTGAGCACTTTGTACAGTATTTGGAACATAATTGATTATATTAAGCCCAATACCTACTATAAGACCACTAAATGCTGTAGCAAACTTAACTATAAACGTTTGCATAGAGAATATAATACTTTCACTTCTCTTACCAACTTTGTATTCTCCATAATCAACTGCATCACACAACATAACTGTTGTTGATGCTGATGAGAAAGCAAATCCTAAGTTATAAATAACTCCTGCTATGCATAATAATACTGAACTAGTAGATAAACTACTTATAAAAAGCATTGATGTAAATCCTATTACAGGCAGTAAACAAGCTAAAATATAAACTATTTTTCTTGATAGTTTGCTTACTAATTTAGGAAATATCATTAATGCACAAACTTGAGCTATTGTTGATAATCCTGTAAATACTGCATATAAACTTTCATTTTGTATTGCATATTTGAAAAAATATAATGCAAATCCTGCAACTAAAAATAATGCTATTTGATAAATTATTACTGATCCAATTATTACTAATAATTGATCATTTTTAAATAATATTTCAAATACACCTTTTAAAGTTATCTTTTCTTGATTTTCTACAATATTTCTTTCTTTTACATTAAATACTGTTATTAACGTTGATATAACAAATATTATAGCTATACCAACACCTAATCTAAAATATCCTATAGAGTTATTTCCTATTCCTAAAAATGATATTAACATTAACCCAAAAGTATTAACTGTTGAGCCGCCGATAGTTGCAAAAACTCTAGGTATAACCGACATCTTATCTCTCTCTGAAGAATCACTTGTAAATGACGGTATCATTGACCAGTATGGTATATCCATTATTGTATAAGTCATTCCCCATAATATGTAAGCAGCTGAGCAATATACATATACCATTTTCCCAGATAAAAATTTAGCTGGATTGATAAATAAAAATATAAGAACAACTGCATTTATTAATGTCCCGATTAAAAGCCATGGTCTAAATTTTCCCCACTTTGTATTAGTATTATCAACTATTTTTCCCATTATAGGATCATTAATTGCATCCCAAAATCTCGATACAAAGAACAGTCCTCCTACAAAAACAGAAGATATGCCCACTTCATCTGTAAAAAACATCATTAAATAAGTTGCTACAAAAGCATAAACCAAATCTTTACCAAAAGCACCTATTCCATAAGAATATTTTTCTCTAAAAGTTAGTTTCATTTTCAATTCCCCTTTTATTTAATTTTACTCGATAAATTTTTTTAGTAACTACATAAATAAATATTTTAAATCCCCTAAAAATTATCTTCTTTTTCATTATTTATGTATATCCTAGATTATCCTTACTTATTGAGAGTAAATTTACCACTTAAAACTCTCTATACTTCCCTATAGTTTACTTTATCCTCCTTTTTTTTTACAATTAAAACCTTTTCCTTATATTGTAATTTTTGTTTATCTTTTTATAAATATTTTTATGTGTGCTAAATATGGTAAAATGTTAGTTTTATTAATTATTTTATTAAATTCTATATTTTTATGTCAATCGGTTGACATACTTTGTATAACTATCTATACTGAAAAAGTAAAGGAATTAATAATAGGGGGAATAAAATGTTTTCTTTTGATAACACATTAAAATTTAATAATAAGGAAATCGATGTATTTACTATTGGGGAATTATTAGTAGATATGATTTCAAATGATTATGATGATAGTTTTGATTGCAGTCAATATACTAAGCACTTCGGTGGATCACCTGCTAACATTGCTATGAACATAAAAAGATTAGGAGGAAATTCTGCTTTGTCATCAGCAGTTGGAAATGATGGTTTAGGTGATTTTTTAATCAATCATCTAAAAAACAATAATATAGATACTAGGTATATTAGTAAGGTCAATAATTCTACTAGTATGGTTCTTGTATCAAAAAGTAAAACAACTCCAGTTCCAATATTTTATCGTGGTGCTGATTATAACCTTCAATATGATGATAATATTGAGTATGCATTAAAAAATTGTAAAATAGTACATTTTTCTTGTTGGCCTATTTCTCAAAAAAACTCAAGGAAAACTATTGAAAAGGTAATATATAAGGCAAAAGAAAATAATATTCTTATTGGATTTGATCCAAACTATCATGAAATGATTTGGGAAAAGAATCACAATGGATTAGAGTATATAAAAAATATTATATCTAAAGTTGATATTATAAAGCCATCTGAAGTTGATGCAGAAAGAATCTTTGGATGTGATACTCCTGAAAACCAAGTTAAAAAATTTATAGATTTAGGAGCAAAACTAGTAATAATGACCCTTGGAAAAGATGGGGCTATTGTAACTAATGGAGATGAAACTCTTAAATTTAAAACTTTCGCTACTGAAATAGTTGATACTACAGGAGCTGGAGATGCATTTTGGTCTGGTTTTTATACAGGATTAACAAAATCATACTCTTTAAAAGATTCTTTAAATCTTGGATTTGCAACAAGTGCTTTTAAGCTTAAACACGTAGGTGCAATCGCTAACCTACCTACTATAGAAGAAATTAAAGATATTTATAATATATAATATTGGGGGAATTTAGAAATGGCAGTAAAAAATCAAGTTCAACTTATAACTTATCCAGACTCTCTAGGGGGAGATTTAAAAACACTTAATCAAGTACTTACAACATATTTTCCAAATACATTTAAGGGAGGTATTCACATACTTCCTCCATTCCCATCATCAGGAGATAGAGGATTTGCACCACTTACATATTTTGAAATTGAACCTAAATTTGGTACATGGGAAGATATAAGAAAAATAGGAGAAAAACATGATGTACTTCTTGATTTAATGGTTAATCATATATCTAGACAATCAGTATTTTTTAAAGATTTTTTAAAAAACGGAAGAAAATCTAAGTATTCTAACTTATTCCTTACACTTGATAAAATATGGAGTGATTCAAAACCAGTTCAAGAAGATATATCTAAAATGTTTTTACGTAGAACTACTCCATACTCTACTTTTACAATAGAAAGTACTGATCAACAAGAAACTGTATGGACTACATTTGGAAAAGAAACTCCATCTGAACAAATAGATTTAGATATTAATGCTCCAGAGGTTAAACAATTGCTTACAGATTTCTTGACTAACTTTAGCAAACAAAATGTTAAAATTGTTAGATTAGATGCTGTTGGCTATGTAGTGAAAAAAATAGGTACAAGTTGTTTCTTCGTTGAACCAGAAATTTATAAATTTTTAGATTGGGTCACTGAATTAGCTACTTCCTTAGGTATAGAACTATTACCTGAAGTACATGCACATTATACAACACAATTTAAATTGGCTAAACATGGTAACTGGATTTATGACTTTATATTACCATATATGATACTTGAAACATTAATAAATAAATCAAGTAATAGACTTTATAGCTACTTAAAAGTTCGTCCTCATAAACAATTTACTATGCTAGATTGTCATGATGGTATACCAGTTAAACCTGACTTAGATGACTTAGTTGAAACTAAAGCTGCTCAAAAAATAGTTGATGTTTGTGTTGAAAGAGGATCTAACTTAAGTTTAATATACTCTGATGCTCATAAAAATAAAGATGGATTTGATGTTCATCAAATAAGATGTTCATACTACTCTGTCTTAAACTGTGATGATGATGCTTACTTAGCTGCAAGGGCTATACAATTTTTCGCGCCGGGTATACCTCAAGTATACTATGTTGGATTATTAGCCGGTAAAAATGATGATGAAATGGTGAAATTAACTGGTGAAGGTCGTGAAATAAATAGACATAACTTTACTATTTCGGAAATAGAAAAAGAAGTTCAAAAACCAGTTGTACAAAGATTACTTAAACTTATAGATTTTAGAAATGATTATCCTGCATTTAATGGTGAGTTTATTATAGAAAATGCTAAAGATAATGAGATTAAACTTACTTGGAAAAAGGAAGATAAGTATTGTACATTAAATATTGATTTAGATACATATAAATCAGTTATAGAATATATAGGTGAAAATAAAAATGTTGTATTATACAATATATAGTTATACTTTCATTTAAGTTTTAGTATCCTATTTATTTACAATTTTTATAAAATTATATAGCTAAAATAAAATTTAATTTTTATATAAAAGATATAGTTGTAAGATTTAAATTATAATTACAACTATATCTTTTTATGTTAATAGATAATAATTATATTTTTATATAGAATGTGTCAAATAGTATGTATAAAAGTTTATTTATTTAAAAATAAGTTATTATGTACTTACTCAAAATCTCTAAACTATTATGGTATAATATACTAATTAAGTAAGACAAAGGAGGTACTTTTTTGGCTAATATAAAAGATGTTGCAAAGGAAGCTGGTGTATCCGTAACAACAGTATCTAGAGTTATGAACGATAGAGGATATATCTCTGAAAAAACTAGAAAAAAAGTATATGATGCTATGGAAAAGATAGGATATCATCCTAATGAGTTGGCAAAAAATTTCTTTAGGCAAAAAACTAATATAATCGGATTAATACTTCCAGATATAAGTATTAGCTTTTATGCTGAAGAAACTAAATATATAGAAGAATATTTATATAAAAATGGATATAAGCTAATGTTATGTAATGCATATAATAGTAAAGAAAGAGAAAAAGAATATATAAATATGCTACAAAGAAATAAAGTAGATGGAATTATAATAGGAAGCCATACCTTAGAAATTGAAGATTATTTAAAAATAGACATGCCTATAGTAGCATTAGATAGATATTTAGGGGAAGATATTCCTATAGTATCTGCTGACCACATACAAGGTGGTATTTTAGCCGCTAATCATTTAATAAATTGTGGATGTAAAAATGTAGTTCAATTTGCAGGTACAAGTGTATTAAATTCTTCTGCTAATAAAAGACATATATCATTTGAAAAGGTAATGAATGATAGTAACGTAAATGTTCATACTATCGAAATGGAGTTAAATACTTTTTCAAAGGAACAAAACTTACATTACATAGATTATATGTTTAATAGCTATAAAGATATTGATGGGGTATTTGCAACTGACAATATGGCTATTTTAGTTATAAAAGAATGTTACAAAAGAGGCATAGACATTCCTAAAGATTTAAAAATAGTTGGATATGATGGTACAGAAAGTTCAGAATTATTTATTCCTACTTTAACTACTATAAAACAACCTATTAAAGAAATTTGTATTGATGCTGTTAATAAATTAATTAAATTAATCAATAATGAAAATATTAGTTTGGAATCAAATCATACTGTTACGCTTATAAAAGGTGAGACTACTTGATAGGTTGTCAATATAAGTGCAACACTTTATGTTTATTTTACAGCTAAGGCCTCTGTAGGTGTTTTATATCCAAAACACCTACAGAGGTCTATTTTTTATACTTTTACCTATGTTAATATGATTATAATTCATAATTTTATGTTCCTTAAGATTAAATATTTTTGTGGTTATTATTACTGTAACATAAACTTATGAGCTATTTTTTATAAACTTTTAGGTATTGCACTTAATATGATAATTCATTTATTTAATTAATTCTAATAATCCAAAAGAAATTACTAAACTTATAAATGATTATATACTTTTATAATCATGATTCTAGTTGAATATCAAATACATGCACATAGGGTGCTTTTTTATAAGTATCTACTTGACAGTATCATAACTAATTATTGGAAGCTTTTATATTTTTCTTCAAAGAAAGTATTTAATTTTTCAAGTGACTTTGATAAAACCTGTTCTTCTTCATCTGAAAAGTTACTAAGCATTGCACATATCATTTCTTCATGAAATACTTGATGAACTTTATAAACTTCTTCTCCTTTAGAAGTTAAGTTCACAAGCACCACTCTTCTATCTTCTTCAATTCTTTTTCTTTCAACATATCCCTTTTTAATAAGCTTTGTTATTGCTGTAGTTAATGTTCCTACAGTTATTCTTAAGTCATGTGCAATTTCTCCCATAGTTCTAGATCTATCTAAGCCAATTGCCTCTATCGTATGTATTTCAGTTATAGATAAATCAGTGAATTGTGTATTCTTAAGAGACTTTTCTTCAATTTGTAAAATATCATTAAATAATTGAACTAATAATTTATTTAATATGTCTTCTATTTTTCTCATAATCACGTTCTCCATAATTTTATTTTCCAATATTATTATAATAAAATCTACATTTAACTTCAATTGGTACATACATATTTTAACAAAAAATATATAATTAATAATTTTTTTATAAAAAATATTATATTTTATATTTTATATTTAATATTTTCTATTCTTTTTATTTATAATCATTATTTTATACCTACAAAATATATAATTGCACAATTAAGATAAAGTTTTTATCATATTTTTATTTTTTAATATATAATACTTATTAGGATTAATTTTGAAAAAATTTGTTCTTTATTTTCACTTATATTTTTATATTAAAAAATCTTATTCTAAAATATTTAATTTATTTATATAAAATTTACTTAAATGCTATAATAATATCATATACTTTTGTAATAGTAACCTAAAACTAAACTATGAGGTCTATATCTAAAACTAATAAAATATATAAAGAACTCCCTATTTTAATCATCAATAGGAAGTTCTTTAATAGTATCACCAATAATCTTTATACCCTTTTCTATTTCTTCAAAAGATAGTCTAGAAAAACCTAGCCTCAAAGTGTTATTTATTTCATTATTAATATAAAATATATCTCCTGGCATAAAAATAACACCTTTTTTATAACATTTATTTAATAATTCTCTAGTGTCTATATTTTTAAACTTTAAAAATAAATGAAGTCCACCATCTCCAAAAATATATTCATTAGGAATATACTTTTCTACACATTTATATGCAAAATTAAATTTCTCTCCATAAAATTTACGTGCTTTTTTGATATATTTTTCAAATGCTCCACTTTGTAAATAATCATATAGTATTCCTTGATCTAAAAAAGATACATGTATATTTCTACATCTTTTCACACTCTCTAATTTTGAAATAGCATTTTTATCTGCTAATATCCACCCTATTCTCATACCTGGAAATAATATTTTTGAAAAACTACCAATATAAATTACTCCATTATTTAAATTATCTAATGAGCATATAGGAAATATATGGGAACTAGAATAAAGCAGCTCCTCATTAAATCCATCCTCTATAATTGGTATATTATTATTTTTCATCAAATTATAAAATTTGTACCTATTTTCAGGTGACATTACAGTACCAGTTGGATTATGATATGATGGTGTAATATAAGCAAACTTTATTTTATCTTTATATTTCTCTAACTTTGATTCTAACATATCAAAGTCTAATCCATTTTCATCTATATCTACTCCAATTAAATTTAATCCTAAAGCCTTCATAATCTTTATAGATGTGTTGTGAGTTGGATTTTCACAAATTATATAATCTCCTGGTGAAGTAAATGAAGATAAAATAATATCTAAGCCTTCTGTAAATCCATTAGTTATTAATATATCTTTGTTACATGTATCAACACCTTTTTTATTCATATATTCTAATAGATACTCTATAAGAGGCTTATATCCCTTTGCATAACCATAATTAAGTAACTTATGTCCTTCTAAAGATAGTCTATTTAAAAATGATTTTTTTAATTCATCTATATCAAACATATCTCCATTTGGAGATATACTTTTAAAAGAAATCAAACCATTTTCCCAAGGTATTTCATTTTTTATTATATCCATATCATTTGCCACTTTAGCATAGCTGTTTTGTTTATCTTCCCAATTAATACACCAATTACTTTTAGTTAAGCTACTATTTGACTTTGCAAAAGTTCCCTTACCTGATACTGAATATATTAGTCCATCAGCTTTTAATTCTTCATAGGCTAAATTTACAGAATTTCTACTTACCTTTAAAATTTGGCTAAGTTCTCTTGTAGAAGGTAGCTTACTATTATTAGGTATCAATCCTTTTAATATCATATTACTTATATATCTTTTTATTTGTATATAAATTGGTTCATCTTTGTTAATTACAAGATTAGAAAGTAACACCTTATCACCTCAATTTTATTGTCTACTTGATGGTTTTAAGGAATATTCTATTATTTTATATAATAAATCATTAAAACTTAAACCTGCCTCAGTTTCACTTTTGGTATTGAACTAATTTTAGTTAATCAATAAAGTGCATTTAATTTAAGAGCATATGGTACACCATCGTATATTATCATATCAATTCTTACATAAGCTTTGCAATAAAAAATTCGCTTCGCTTGAGCGATGTGTCGGTGAAACATTTCATTTCACCAACGATATATTTAAAAAATAAAATAATACTCTTAGACCTAACACAATTACCATTAAGTTTACATAATTTTAATAAAGTAACCTTAAGTTGGGTTAAATAAAATTTACATATTCTATTAATATATTCTAATGTTATAAATTATCCATAATATAATATATCATCAAATCCTGCTGGTTATTTGCCATCAGGATTTAATGCTATATTATTATTTTTATCACTAAAAGCTAATTTCAATAAAATAGGTGAAATTATAGTTGTGACAACAACAACTATAACAATAGGTCCTAACATTACACTAGAAAGCACTCCAAGTGCTGCACCCTTGCTTGCAACTATAAGTGCAACCTCACCTCTAGACACCATACCCGTTCCTATTTGTATACATTCCTTATTTGAAAAATGACAAATCTTAGCACCTATACCTGCACCTATAATTTTAGTTAATATAGCCACAACAGTAAGTGCAGTAGCAAACATTACTATTGCCATACTCATATTAGGCAATACTACCTTAAGTCCGATACTAGCAAAAAACACTTGTGATAGTAAAGAATAAGATAAAATATCTAATCTACTAGCTACATATGTTTTTCTCTCTACATTAGATAATATCAACCCTGCAATAAATGCACCAGTAATATCTGCAACACCAAATATCTCTTCAGAAACATAGGATAATAGTAAACAAAATACAAGAGCAGCAGTTATAAATCTTCTTCTATCTCTATTTTCATATTTCATCCATATATCAAATGCTTTATGTGAAGTAATTCCAATTACAATTACAAAAATAAAGTATGCAACTATTTTTAGTAATACAAAACCAACATTTACAGAAGTATCTGCCATACTACTTATAATAGTTAATGCAATAATACCTAGTATATCATCTATAATAGCTGCCCCTAATATGGCAGTACCTGCAGAAGTATTTAGTTTTCCCATTTCTTTTAAAGCCTCTACAGTAATACTTACAGAAGTTGCTGTTAAAATAACTCCTATAAATATATTTTGTAATAAAACATTTGTAGTAGCTTCTTTCATTAAATCTAGGTCACTAAATAGATATGCCACTAAAAATCCACCAATCAACGGAATTAATACACCAAATAAAGCAATTATAAAAGATGCTTTCCCGGTTTTCTTAAGTTCATTTAAATCCGTATCTAGACCTGCAGAAAACATTAATAAAATAACTCCAAGTTCAGATAACTGTATTATAAAATTTGTTTCTTTTAAAATATTAAGCATTGCTGGCCCAAAAATTAATCCTGCTAATAATGCACCTACTACTTGAGGCATTTTAAATTTTTTAGTAATTATACCTAAAAGTTTTGTACTTAATAGTATTAATGCTAAATCTAATAAGTATCCATAAGACAACATACAACAATCCACCTCCAATAAATTTTGTTTATATAAGAAATAACATTATATTAATATATGAAAACTATACCAAAATGCTACATCTTAAATTAAACTAATCATAAAAACTTACTTTACTTGATATTTTACTTAAATTAACACTTTAATACTTTTTAATGCTTATTTAAAAAATCTTCATATAAATATCTAACTTAAAATATATTATTTTTTCCCTAATATATATTTTTTAGATTATTACTAAATGACAATTCATTTAAATAAGTTTTTAAGTATAAAATATGCTTATATAATAAAAACCTATATAAAGATATAGATTTTATTAAATCAAATTATCTTTATATAGGTTTTATATATATTTTATCTTTTATTGTTCTTTCTAATATTTCTCTTTATTTGAGTTGTTGGAGCATGATTTGTTCCATGTTGCCCTTATGTATTCAATATTCTTTATTAGTTTCTACAAAGAAGACAATTTTATTTACTCAAATATATGTTTAATAAACTGCATAGGACTATATATAATAAGTCTAGGTCCAGAAAACTTCATAACATCTTTAATCTTAACTTTCATATCCTTTTTGTAGCAATGTATCGGACATTTACTACAAAAGCTCTTTTCATTTCCAAACTTACAAAAATCAAGTCTCTTATGTGCATACTCTAATAGTTCTTGGCAATCTTCACATAATCCATTTTTATGCTTATGCTTTTTTCTACAATATATATTTATCATAAGATTTATAGTTTGTTTTTCTTTTTCTATTCTAGTCATAATCTCACCTTTAGTTGTAACTTAATGTATTATTTTTTACATAAATCTTTTTATCACATATAGCTGCACTTGATTTTCTGTGAGATACCATTACAACTGTTTTGTCTTTACAATGATTTTCTAAACTCTTTAGTATTTCAGCTTCATTTAAAGTATCTAAGTTACTTGTAGGTTCATCAAGTATTAATATATCTCCATCATGTAGGAAAGCTCTAGCTATACCCAATCTTTGTCTTTCTCCAGAAGATAAATTTCCACCTAACTCTCCAACATTAGTTTTATATCCTTGTGGTAAAGTAGTTATAAAATCATGTATTGATGCTTTTTTACAAGCCTCTATTACTTCTTCTTCAGTAGCATCTATTTTACCTATTTTTATATTATTTTCTATACTATCATTAAATAAGAATGTCTCTTGTGTAACCAAAGTTTGAGTTTTTCTTAAAGTCTTAGTTGGCACATTTTTTATATTCTTATTATCTATGTTTATTGATCCATTGTTTACATCCCAGAATCTCATCATAAGCTTAAGTAATGTACTCTTACCGCATCCACTTTCTCCAAGTATAGCTATTTTTTCACCTTTTCTTATATCTAGGTTTATATTATTTAATAATTTTTCATTTCTATCACCGTAGTTAAAGTCCATATTTTCTATAGACATTTCTGAAGTTTTAAGAGTTATTTCACCTTCTACTTCATCAACTGCTGGTACTTCATCTAATATATCAAATAATCTTTGAGCACAAGCAAAAGTATGTATTAAGTTATTTGATAAGTTACTTAAAGCTACAACTGGACCAAATGAACTAGATAATAGTACTATTGCTACTATTAACTCTCCTAAATTTAATACATTATTTTGCATTAAGTGTATACCAACAAATAAGAAAGTTAATATAGCTATCATTATAGTTACATCTGTACAAGCTCTTATTATACCTTCATGTTTTTTGATATCATCTAATTTAGCATTTAGTCTATCACTATTTTCATTTATTTTAGCTAATCTTTTTTCACCTTGATTAAATAATAATACTTCTTTTATACCTTTTAATGATTCTAATAAGAAACTATTTGTTTTAGCAAATTCTTCTCTATATTCTACTCCAGCCTTATTTCCATATTTAGAAGAGAAAACTGGTATTACATAACCTACTATTATATAGAATCCTGCTGATATTAATCCAAAGTATATATTAATACTTCCTAAAACTAACGCTATTATTATAGAAGTAATTATTGCTATAGCTATTGGAGCTACTGTATGAGCATAAAATACTTCTAATAATTCTATATCACTTGTTATTACTGAAATTAAATTTCCTTTTTCCTTAGATTCTAGCTTTGATGGTGCTAATTTTCTAAGTGCTTTATATACCTTATCTCTAAGTATTGCAAGTATCTTAAAGGCTATATAATGACCTGAATATTGTTCTATATATCTAAGTAATCCTCTAAGTACTGCACATACTATTATTACAGTTATACTTGTTTTAAATGTTACTGACATATCTATTCCAAGCTTTGTAGCAATAGCAACGCCTCCAAAAGTTGTTATTGCTATTGCAGCTAAAAATCCTAGTACTCCAAAGCTTATTGTTATCATCATAACTGGTGCTAGTGGCTTAAGTATTTTTATAAGCCTTGCCATAATTTTCATACCTGATTGTCTATTATTCACTTATAGCCACCTCCTTTTGTGTTAATTCATCATTGTATATACTTTCTAAGTTATTTTGATGATTTACTAATTGTGCATATTTTCCATTATACATCATAAGGTCTTTATGACTTCCACTTTCTACTATATTACCTTTATCTAATACATAGATGTTATCTGCATTTTTAACGTTAGCCAATCTATGAGATATTACTATAACAGTTTTATTTTCTGATAACTCATATATAGATCTCCATATCTTTTCTTCACTTTCTACATCTATATTTGAAGTTGCTTCATCGAATATATATATTTCAGGATTTGTTATTATAGTTCTAGCTAAAGCTAATCTTTGCTTTTGACCACCTGATAATAATGATCCACCTTCTCCAACATTTGTTTGTAATTTTTCTGGTAAGCTTTGTACAAAATCATATAAATTAGCTTTTTTAAGTGCTTCATTTATTTCTCTTTCATTTGCATCAAATTTACCCATTCTTAAGTTGTCTTCTATTGTTCCATTAAATATGTATGCACTATGGTTTATAAATCCAACCTTTTTAGTTAATACTTCAAATGGTATATAATTTAAATCTATTCCATTTAGTGTTATTTCACCACTATCTACTTTTTCTTGTTTTAATAGTAAGTTAGTTATAGTACTCTTACCACATCCACTTTCCCCAACTAAGGCAATCATTTTTCCTTTTGGTATAGTTACATTTACATTTTTAAGTACTTTTCTTTCTTTGTCATAACTAAAGTCTACATTTTTTATTTCTATATTTATATCTTTTAATAAATTCATTTCTTCTTTAGTTAAGTTTTCGATCTTTTCTATTTCTGCATCTAATAAATTAAATATTTTATCACTTGCAGCCATACCATTCATAGCTACGTGGAAATATGATCCTAATAGTCTAAGTGGTATAAAGAATTCTGATGAAAGTAATATTATTATAAGTACTTGACCTATAGTTATATTTCCTTGACTATATTGATTTGTAGCTATTATTATACCTAGAGCTGACCCTCCAAAAGCAATAAGATCCATAATATTTATAGAGTTTAATTGCATTGATAATACTTTCATAGTTATATTTCTGAAGTTTTCAGCTTCTTTGTTCATTTCTTCATTTTTTTCTTCATCTAAGTCATATATTTTTAATGTTGTAAGTCCATGTAAGTTTTCTAAGAAAGAATCTCCTAGATTAGTATATATACCCCAGTACTTTCCTAATAACTTTTTAGCAAATTTCATTACAGCTACTATTGATACTGGTATTAAAGGTACACATATTAATAGTACTATAGCAGCTTTAAAGCTTATTGGTGCTACCACTACAAATAGTGTAAGTGGTGCTAATAAACTATAAAATAATTGAGGTAAATATCTACCAAAATATATTTCTAAGGCTTCTACTCCATCTACTGATATTTGTACAGTTGATGATGTTGATATTGTATCTTTATAGTTAACACCTAAATCTAATAACTTTTGGTATATTTTTGATCTTAAGCCCTTTCTAACTTCTGTTGAAGATTTAGAAGAAAACTTTGTTGATAAGAAATTACATACAAATCTAATTCCTAACATTGCTACTATAAATACTGCTGAACCTAAAATATTTATATTAAAATCATTATTATATAGTTTATCTATTACATTACCTATATAAACTACTATTGCAATATTACATATTATAGATATCCAGTTCATTAAAACTGTCATACCTATCCATTTTTTTGACTCATCACAAAGTGATAATAATCTTTTATTGACCATCATATGCCTCCCTATTTGTCTCAACTTTTATTGTCTTCATCCTTGTAAATACTATTACTTTTGCCAACCACATTATTATGATTATCATTCTCATCATTGTATTTTCTATAGTTATAAACATAAACAGTAGTAATAGTGATACTGGAACTGTTAAGCAAAGTTTTGCTTTTAAAGTCATTCCACCTTTTTCTACAAATGATTTTACATATTTTTCGTACATCTTAGTTTGCATAAACTTTTCATTTAATTTTTCACTACTTTTTAATAAACAAAATGATGTTAATAAAAATAATGGTGTTGTTGGTAGCAGTGGTAAAAATATTCCTATAAAACCTAGTACAAAGGCTATTAATCCAACTAATAAGTACATTGCCTTTTTTAATTTACTCATTCTACTCTCCTCCTAGCAAACTTTTCGTGGAATAAAATAAATTTCATCCTCATCTTTTCCTATAAATCCTTCTACCTGATAAACATCTTTTATAATATTTTCATTTATTATTTTAGATGGACTTCCTTCATTTACAATTGCTCCATTTTTCATAATTACTATATTATGACTATATTTTATAGCTTGATTTATATCATGAAGTACCATAACTATAGTTATGTTATGCTCTTCATTAAGCTTTTTAACAACTTCTAGTATTTCTATTTGATGGTATATATCTAAATAAGTTGTTGGTTCATCAAGTAGTAAAACTTCCGTATTTTGTGCTAAAGACATAGCTATAAAAGCTCTTTGCCTTTGACCTCCTGATAAATCCATTACCTTTTTATGTCTTATTTCAGATAGATTTGTAGCCTTTATTGCAAAATCAATTAATCTTTTATCTTCCTTTGAATTTTTTTTATAAGGACTTCTACCATAACTTACTAAAGTTTCTACATCTATATCCTCTGGTGCACTATTATGCTGATGTACACAAGCTATATGTTTTGCTATTTCTTTATACTTTAATTTATTTAATTTTATATCATCTAAATATATATCACCTTTTTGTGGCTTATTAAAACAAGATAGAATACTAAGTAATGTTGACTTACCACTTCCATTTGGGCCAAGTATTGTAGTTACTTTTCCTTTTGGTATATCTATATTTAAATTTTTTATAAAAGTCTTATCTTTGCTATATGAAAAATCTATATTTTTTCCTTTTAACATTATCTTTTTCTCCTTTTAAGCAGATATATAAAGAATGGAGCACCTATAACTGACATTACAAGACCAACTGGTATTTCATAAGGTTTAAACATAGTTCTGCCTAACGTATCTGCAAGTACTAGTAGAATACTTCCTAATGCAGCACTAAATGGTATTAGATAGTTGTGATTTGAGCCTATTATAAATCTTGCTATATGAGGTACTATAAGACCTACAAAAGATATTACTCCACCTACACCAGTTGATGTACTTGCTAAAAATACTGCTATAGCTGATATAATTATAGTTTGCTTTGTAGTATCTACTCCTAAACTTTTAGAAGTTTTATCCTCTAAAGATAGTAAATTACAAGTTTTACCTGTCATTAACGCTAAGCTTATACCTAATATAGTACATATTGCTAATATATTTACATCACTTTTAGTTACTGTTGCTAGACTTCCACTTAACCACATATCTATACTATTTTGTACTCCACCATTAAACATAGTAACTATGGATGCCATAGATGTAAGTAATGCATTTATAGCAACCCCTGCTAAAACGATTCTTATAGGTGAAAATCCTTTATCATACGCTATTAGATATACCATTATACCAGCAACACTTCCACCTATAAATGAAACCACTGACTTAAATTCATTTAATTCTGGGAAAAATACCATAATTATTATAGCTACTAAGCTAGCTCCAGATGATATTCCCGTAATCCCTGGATCTGCTAGTGGATTTTTCATAACTGCTTGTAAAAGTGTTCCTGCTACACCTAAACTTGCACCAATTAATACTGCACATAATACTCTAGGTAGTCTTACATCTTTAATTATTCCAATATTACCATTATTATCATTTTTTATTAATCCTGTTATTAATTCATTAAAGCTTATTTCTATACTTCCTGTTTTCATTGAATAAAGAACTATAGTAGCCAAGGCTACTATAGATACTAATATATATATTATTTTTTTATTATTTTCTAAGTTAAGTACTTTACTGCTCATATAATATATCTCCTAACAAATCTAGCGCTTCTATCACCTTTAGATTTGCACTCATTCCAAAATATTCACTATCTAAATAAATTACCTTATTATTTTTTACTGCATTTATACTTTTCCAAGAATCCTTTGCAAGCTCCTCTGCTACCGTTTTTTTAGTTTCGTCTGGTAAAGCATGCATCGTTACAAGTATCTTATCTGGATTTGCCTTTATTATTTCTTCCATATTAACTTGTATATATGACGAGTTTCCTTCACTAAATACGTTATTCCCTCCACAGATTTGAACTAAATTACCTGTATAAGATTTATCTGTTCCTATCATTACTGATCCTGGAGCTCCAAAAAGTATCATTACTTTTTCATCATTTTTTTCTTTATTATCTAAAGATGCTTCTTTATCTTCTAATTCTTTTAATATTTCATTTGCTTTATCATTTTTATCAAATCTTTCACCTAATGTTTTTATTGTTTCTTTTAAACCATCTACATTAGTCAAATTTACAAACTCACTTGGTATATTATTTTGTGTAAAAGTCTTTTTATAGTCTTCACCTAAAGTATCTACTGATACTACAACTGTGGGATTTAGTGATTTTATTATTTCCATATCTGGATTCATTGGACTTCCTACTTCTGTTGCATTTTTTACACTTTCTGGTAACTCATAAGAAGTAGTTGGAACACCACTTACTTTTACACCTAATTTATCTAATATTTCTGTAACCGCTACTGAAGTTGCAACTACAACTTCTTCACCTTGTTTTACTTCACTAGTTTGTATATCATTATTTTCACTGCTTGAACATCCTACAGTTAAAGCTAGTGATAATGTCATCATAACTATAGAAGTTATATATTTTTTAAGTTTCATAAATTCTCTCCTATTTATTATTTTTTTCTTCAACTATTTCAGCTTTAACTATTAATCTGTCTTTACCTTTATTAGTACAAGTAACTATTGTCAGTTCTTTTATTTCATTGTCTTGGTCTAATACAAAGGTATCCTCAGGATTAACCTCAAAAATATCTTTTACTACATATGTAAATTCATTGTTTAAAGTTTTTATTATTATTTCATCATCTAAATTAATTTTATGAAGTTCATTAAATACTTCATTATATCTGTAACTACTATGACCTGCTAAAGAAAAGTTCCCATATTCTCCTGGCATAGCAGTATTTTCAAAGTGGCAAACATAATGATTTAAGTATTGCTTTTCAATACTTTCAACTACTACTGTGTTTAGTTTTATAGATGGTATATTTATAATTGCTATCTCATCTCCAGCTTTTACATTTGTAAAATCATCTTCTTTAGATTCTTTAGCATTTTTATCTATTTTTTCTTCAAAACTTTTAGTTGATTTATTTTCTAGATACTTTGAATAGCCCTTTATAGATAGTGAGCCTACACAAATTAATAGCCCCACTGTTATTAATATTTTAGAAATTTTAGATTTCATATATTATTTTTTAGCCTTCATTATAAAAAATGCTGCTACTAAAACAACTACTACTCCTATACCTACATATAAGATAGTGTTATTATTATTTGTATCAGTTACTGCTTCAACTGTTGAATCTACTTCTTCTTTAGGCTCTTCTATCTTTTCTATTAAATTCAAAGTATCTGTTTTAGTTATTATTCCAAACTCAACATCTCTACCCATAGCATCTACATACATACTAGCTTTCATATCTGGTTCTATTGTATCTGTTTCAAAACCTAATTCTATTGTATGGTTTTCATTATCTTCATTGATTATATCAAGATTTACATTTTCACCATTTATTGAAATTTTGTGGTCTTTCATATAATTTGCACCACTAAATTTAATGGTATAATATACTTTACCACCTTTAATCTCTAATTTCATAGTTGGATCTAAGTAACTTCTTGCCATACTCATTCCTATTTCACTTTCATGATTTACATCATTTTGTACTTCATAAATTCCACTTTCAACTTCACTTAATTCTAATGCACTCGAATTTATTCCAGATGTAATAATAAATACTGTAACTAGCATTACTGATAATATTGATTTTATATATTTCATATCTATCTCCCTCTTAATTATCTTAGTTATATTTGTATATTATCATCATTGATAATCATTGTCAATTAACATTTATTATTAATACTATTGACTTTTTTTATTTTTATGTTAATAATATATTGATAGTGATTTTCATTTATATTCAATATTTTATTTAATATACATTATTATTTCTTAAATATATTTGTTTTTTTATAAATATATTTGTATTAATTGAAATGGGGGTAAACTTTTTGAATACTATTTCTAATATATTAGAAGATTTTTTTCATTGCCTTAAATTACCAATAAAGGCTATTGATTCTAACTATAATTTAATTTATAAAATAGGAGTAAGTGACGAATTGGATGGTTTCATTTCTAGTTCTCTATTTATAGAAAAAATAAAAAGTAATAAAGAAAACTTTTCATTTTCTATAATTGATTTTGAAGATAATATAAACTTTCTACTAGTTCCTATATCTAAATTTGATAAAAATAAAGGTTTTTTTATTATTGGACCATTTAAATCTGTTGATAATACATATAACAATATACCTTACTTACCTAATACATGCATAAATTATGTATATAATTTATTAATAACAATAAGCGATGACAAATTCAGTAAGGGTAGAATCAATCTTCAGTTTAGCCCTTATGTAAAAAAAGCTGTTGAGTACTGTATAAAAAACTTTGATTCACATATATCTATTGATTTGATTTGTGATGAACTGAATATAAATAAAAGTTATTTTTGTAAAATTTTCAAATCTGAAACAGGATATACATTCACTAATTATTTAAATATATTTAGAGTTGAAAAAAGTAAAAATTTATTAAAAAATCCTAATATGAGTCTTTTAGATGTGGCTGTTAGTGTTGGTTTTAATAGTCAAAATTATTACTCTTCTGTATTTAAAAAAATAACTAATAAAACTCCTCTTGAGTATAAGCAAGAAATTAAATTATAATTTTATTATCTGAAAATCCTTATATTATTTAATTAATAATGGAATAATATATATAATTAAATTAATATATAAGGAGATTTTAATATGCCTAATGATGATACTATAAAACTATTAAATGAATGTAACTCAGGAATAAAAATGGGAGTGCAAGGAATAAATGAAGTTATGGATAATGCTGAAGATAAACAACTTATAGATATTTTAAACAAATATTTAAAAGAGCATGAAAGGCTAGGAAATAAAACACATGAATATCTAAATAAATTTCATGATACTGGTAAAGAACCAAGTACTATAGCTACTGCAATGAGTTGGGTAAAAATAAATTTCAAAATGATGCAAGGTAATCAAGATGAACAAATAGCTGATGTAATGACTGATGGTTGTAATATGGGTATTAAATCTATTGCCAAGTATTTAAATAAATATCCTACAGCTTTACCTGAAGTTAAAGAGTTAGCATCTGATGTTATAAAATTAGAAGAAAACTTTGCACTAGATTTAAGAAAATTCTTATAATAATAAAGGAGTTGATTATATCAACTCCTTTCAGATTGTAGACAAAATAGCCATTTTTAACTTATATAAAATGGCTATTTTCT
>OLQY01001131.1_pt1 | contig 24764 bp, 28 predicted proteins | sample 1672851 | NCBI WGS metagenome assembly OLQY01 (sample SAMEA3136730, study PRJEB25190) | human gut metagenome | reverse complement strand
GATTTCTGCTTTCTGCAAGTTTCTGGAACTTCGGAACGATCAGATCATAACTTCCCTTTCCATTTCTGAACGGACGCATCCGGTCATTGACTTCCTTTCGTCCGTCAAGACTCAGCACTACATTATCCATCTCACGGTTCACGAACTCCTGTACTTCCTCATTCAGAAGTACACCATTGGTTGTCAGTGTAAAACGGAAATGCTTATCATACTGCTTCTCCAGCTCTCTTCCATAAGCAACCAGTTCCTTGACAACCTTCCAGTTCATCAGAGGTTCACCGCCAAAGAAATCTACTTCAAGATTTCTTCTGCTTCCTGAATTTGCCACCAGGAAATCCAGTGCTTTCTTTCCCACTTCATAGGACATCAAAGCACGTCTTCCGTGGTACTCTCCTTCTTCTGCAAAGCAGTACTGACAGGCAAGGTTGCAGTCATGTGCGATATGCAGACATAACGCCTTGACTACGGTTTTTCTCTGCTTGACAATACCGATTAAATTTTCATAAATATCCTTTGTAAAGAGTCTTCCCTGCTCTGTCAGCTCTGTCACCGCATCCAGAATATCCTTCAGGTCTTCCTCCGTATATCTGTCCCCGAGCTTTTCTTTCAACACCGTTTCCGTCTCCGGTGCCTTCAGCGTCTCCGGTGTATGTTCTGCGTTCATTTCATTCAGGACTGCAATCACATCATAAGCTTCCTGATCCACTACATGAACTGCACCACTGTTCACATCAAGAACGATATTATATCCATTATTCTGATACTGATGTATCACACCAATACCTCACTTTCTGTATTTTATAACTTTCCCTTAAGACAAGCATAAGGCAGCGACTCTCATCGCTGCCCTCCCTTCAAGATTCCGGGTCAATGCCGCATTATTTTCTGTTCTCGCAAGTCTGGTTTCCTACTGTACAGGATGTCTTGCATGCTGACTGACAGGATGTCTGGCACTCACCGCATCCGCCTTTTTTTACTGTATGATTCAGTGTCTGAGTATTCAGCGTCTTAATATGCTTCATTTCTATTCCTCCTCTATCGAACATATTGCTTTTGCTATTATAGCATAAGGCGGTGCTTTTTTAAAGAGTTTTTTCCTCTTTTACAGAATCAGGAACATTTTCAATTTAGCTTTTACAGAATCACTCAGCAATCAGGAAACCATTCCTCCCAGCATTCCTCCACCTGCACATAAAAGAAGTGTTGTAAGAAAGCTTCCCATTTCAGCCTGCAGTGAATGATAGATTCCAAAAGAGATCAGCATCAGCAGCCCCCAGTACAGCACTCCTGTCAGAAGTCCCCACAGGAATTTATGCGTCATGGAAAGTTTCCCCATTACAAATCCTCCTGAAAACGTTGCGATTACGTAGATCAGGATCACTCCAATATTTACCTTCTGTTCACTCAGCCCCATCTTATAAAGCAGAAGCGTCAGGATAAGTAAAAAGATGCCGGTAACAACATACGCAATAAGCAACGATTTCACCATATCTGACGCCGTCTTTTTCAACTGAAACTGATTCTCATTTTTCCTGTCCATCTGTCTCCTCCCGGGTTTCTCATAAACTACAGTACTCTCTCCAACTGCTATAGTTTATGAGCTGATCCCCGAAATTATGACATCGGATCATCTTATCCCATCTGCCTTCCCAGAAAATCTGCTGCCCCCTGAGCCATTTTCTCATCCAGCTCAGGATTTTTCTTTTCTTCTTTTTCCAGAAGCAGCACAGCCCCTGTCACATCGCCTCCACTGATGATGGGGCAGATTGTCTCCAGACAGAACTCTCCCATCCCCTGTACCGCCTGAACATAGTGCTTCTCTCCTATTTTCGCAGTACGTTGCTTTCGCTCCTGTATCATATGCTCCAGTTCTTCACTGATATACTGCCCTTTCAGCTCTCTGCTCCCTGCCCCCGACGCTGCAACCACCTGATCCAGATCGGTAATGCAGACGGTACAACCCAGTGTTCTTGCAATACTCTCTGCTAAAATAGCTGCATTCGCCCCCAGTTCTCCCACCGGGGAATACTTTTTTAAAATAATCTTTCCTTCTCTGTCTGTAAAAATTTCAAGCGGATCGCCTTCCCTGATCCTCAGTGTCTTTCTGATTTCTTTTGGCACGACAACCCGTCCAAGATCGTCGATCCGCCTGACTATCCCTGTCGCTTTCACAAATATTTTCCTCCAATTCCATACCTCGGCATGAATCTTTCCACGCTTTTGCTATATATTAGTTTTGGAGTTAGTATGTGGAAATCATGGGGGATTATACAAGAATATTTCCCTTTTCTATATTCTCCCGGAGCAGTTGATTGATCACTTCATATAATCTCACTGATCCCTTCTGTGTCTTACTCTGTCTGCCGTATACCTGCTCTGCCGTCACTTGATGCTCTCGCCAGTCCGCACCACCATTACTGTTATTTAAAAGCAGAGGCTGAAGATTATCCATTGCATGTGCAAATTTTGATTCCGCACTTTCATACGCTTCAAACTCATCAAATAATGCAATCATCTCTTCTTTCTGTTCCGATGGAAGAAGTGAGAAGATTCTTTCCTTTGCAGTATCTTCTCTTGCTTTCTGCGTCTTCAGATTTTCAGCATCATACGCATAAGTATCACCTGCATCAATCTCCACAATATCATGGATCAGGCACATCAGCATCACCCTTGCAATATCTATCTCTTCATTTGAATATTCTCTTAACAGATATGCCATGATTGCCATATGCCATGCATGCTCTGCATCATTTTCATTTCTTCCGTGTCCTGAAAGATGCGTCTGACGGAAAATATTTTTTTCCTTATCAATCTCCAGTACAAACTCTAACTGCTGCTTTAATCTTTCATCTGTCATGTTCGGTCTCCTCCATGTGCATTGATTTAATCTGACTTTTCTGATTTCTTCATTATATCACAAAAAGAAAAGTCTGCCAGATTTTCATCCGATCTTCCCAGGAAGCCGGAATATCAGTCTTCAGATAGGTGAGGATGTCCGCCGTTGTTGTATAATGCCCGGCATCCGTGTTTTGCCAAAGGTATTTCAATATGTGTAACAGTCTGCTCTTGGATTCTGCCATAGCGTCACTCCTGTTGTTTTTTGCGGAAGCCCTTATTTCTTTGAGCTTCTTTTCAGCTCGTATGTCCCGCCGACCGTGCCCTCGTCACCGACCAAGGTAAGGGTATTTCCGTCAACGGTAAATTCATATTCGGAATCCCGCACCGACTCGTTGGCGTAATCGATCATGAGCTTGTTGCCGTCGATGGTATAGGTGAAATCGTAGGATATGGAGGGCAGCTCCATTGCGCCGCTTCCGCTGCCGTCAAAGGAATAGGTGGTCGTTCCGTCGAACTCCCATGTGCCTGCAAGTGCGTCCGTGCCGCCGGAGCAGCCTTTTGCCAGCAGTATAATGCCAACGATGATTACCGCCAGTGCGGCGATCGCACCGCAAAGCACCATACGGCGCTGCGTCTGTTTTTTCTTCCTTTTTCTGATTCTCTCTACCGTTCGATCTGACTCGTTCGGGAATCGTCCCGGCGGTTGCTGCCTGACGGGGCGGTTCGATTGATAATCCTGCATCATGTGGTTCTTCTCCAGTCCAAGCGAAAGGGCGATGACGGCAATGTCCGTCACCGCCCTTTGCTCAAAGGTTCGCAGCTGATTTATTCAGCGTTTTCTTTCTTCTTTTTGCTGTAAGCGGTGATGCCGATCACTGCGCCGCCGCTGATAAACAGCAGTGCGATCCAGAGGATCATATTGCTGTTGTCACCGGTTTTCGGGCTTTCTGCACCGGTGTTCGGGTTGGTTTGCGTAGGATCGGTCGGTTTTGTTGTGGAGCCGGTAGCCGGAATCTCAACTGCCGCCTTCTTGTAGCCGCAAACCTTGCACTCCTCATGCTTGGAACCCTTTTGCGTTGCGGTCGCTTCCTTATCAACAACCCACTTGAAGTCGTGTGCCGCCTTATCGGCCTTATCTCCGCAGGAGCACTCATGCCAGTGGTTGTCGGCATCGTACTTCCAGTCGGAGCCGTAGCTGTGAGTATGCTCACCGCCGCCGGTTGCCGGGATGGTTTCGGTTGCCATCATATAACCGCAGACGGTGCATTCCTTATGCTTTGAGCCGCTTGTGGTAGCTGTTGCCGGGGTGTCGATGATCCATTCACCGGCGGTATGTGCCGCCTTGCTGTCCTCGATGATCACGCCGCAGCCGACAACGGTGCACTCTTTCCAGTGATCGGTATGATCGGACTTCCAGTCGGAAACGCTATGACCTGTTGCCGCAAGGATTACGCTTGTCTTGTCGGTAATTTCGGATGCACCGGTTGCATCCTCAAACCACTTGTCACAGCCGTCGCAGGTGTAATATGCTGTGTTGCCTTTCTCCGTGCAAGTAGGAGCCTTTGCGGGAACGAGGGTCAGATTGTGCGTATGCGGTACGGTCTTGTCATATCCGCAGGTGTCGCAGATGTTATCGCTGCCGTAATCGTGAGCCGCCTCGTCCTTCTTTTCGTGGCAGCGAGAGCATTCTTTCCAATGATTGTCTGTGTCCTTGCTCCAATCGCTTGCCCATGCGTGCCCGAGCTGTGTACCTGCTGCTGTAAAGGTTTCTGTTGTGCTGATCTCTCCGCAGGAGCAGCTCTTGAAATATACTGCATCGTTGGTGCAGTCGGCAGCCGACTTGAGGGTTTCCGGCTTCTGAATTTCCTGATCGTAGGTATGAGTATGGGGAATTGTGTAGGTCGCTTTCACGCTGACTTCACTGTCAGGCATTATGAAAGTAGTGGTTTCACTGTTCGCATCTTCAAGAGTAGTGCTGCCGCTTTCTACTACCCACTTATCAAACACCTTACCGTCAGGAGCCGCATTTGCGGTCAGAGTAATGGTTGTGCCTTGCGCCGCTTTACTGATTTCGCTTCCTGCACCGATTGTCGCTTTGCCGTCCGTTACGATGATGGAATACTCTTTACTCTCCCAGATTGCATAGAAGGTAGTATCCGAGCTTACTTCATAGGTCGTGCCGGAAATAACCGAACCGTCGGCACTGGTTGACCAGCCCTTGAATTGCTTGCCTTCCGGTTCAGTAAAACCGCAGGAAGGCAGGGTATAGCTGCCGGAAACGCCGGTGACATCTGCCATTGTGCCGCCGCCACCGTTGGCATTGAATCTGACGGTGTACTCGGCAGGCGGAGTCACGGTGCGGTCATAGCCGCAGGTGTTGCAGAGCATATCTGCATCGTCGTCATAGCTGTGTGCTTCCGTTACCCGGCCCTTGTCGGCGTAGGGGCAATTTTCAGCGGTGCAGACGCGGTAGTGACCGGTTTCGCCGTCGGCAGTCCAGTCGCCGTAGGTGTGCGTATGCTGCGTGCCGAAGCGCCCATAGGCGCAGACGTTGCAGAATTCATCCTGATCGTCATCATAGACGTGGGGCGCGCTGTCCATTTTTTCGCCCCAATACGGGCAGTCTTCGGCGGAGCAGATGCGATAGTGCCGTTCGGCATTATAGCGCCAGCCGTCAAAGGTGTGCGTATGGCTGAATTTGGTGGAGCGAACATAACCGCAGTCGTTGCAGTATGGATCCGTGTCATCATCATAGCTGTGGGCGGCTTTGTCCTTGATGCTGCCGGTCTTATCCGTGCAGTCTGCATCGGTACACTCGTGCCAGTGGCTGTTTATGTCCCAGCTCCAATCGCCGTAGACATGACCGCCGGAATGGTCCGGGGCAGCGGAACGCTCGTATTTGCAGACATTGCAGGTGGTGTCCGCGTCGTCGTCATAGACGTGGGCATCCCTGTTGATGATCCGACCGTTCTCCTCCGGGCAGTTCGGATCGGTGCATTCGCGCCAATGCTCCCGGCTGTCCCGGCTCCACTCGCCATAGAAATGGGTATGAGCCGGGGTGATGGAACGGTCGTAGCCGCAGACGCTGCAAATGTCGCCGCTGTAGGTGTGGCCGGACTTCCCGGTCTGGGCCTGGCAGCCGGGTTTGGTGCAGGTCTTCCAGTGTTCGGAACCGTCATAGTGCCATTCCCCGTAGGCGTGCTCGGTATGCCGGTAGCCGCAGACGGTGCAGTCGCCGTAGCTGTTGAAGGTATGGGCCGCTTTGTCCTTTTGAGAGCCGGATCGGTCTGTGCAGACCGGGTTGGTACACTCGCGCCAGTGGCTGGTCTCATCCCAACTGTTAAAGCCTTCCGAGTAGGTGTGGCCGCAGATGGTGCGGGTATAGCCGCAGGTGACGCATTCCGTGCCGGTCTCGCTGTCGTAAACATGCTCGGCATAGTCGGAAACAAATTTGCAATAGCCTGAGCTGACAAAGCACTGTTTCCAGTGATGGCTCCCGCTGGTCTTCCACTCGTCCGCGATATCATGCTCATGGGTCTCGTAGCTGTTGCAGGTCTGGCACCACCAATACTCCAGAACACCGTTTCTATACGAGGGGCTGAGGGTGTGCTTGCCGCGGGAAATGACCACATTGCAGCCGGGCTTTCTGCATTCCTTCCAGTGCTGTTCATCGTCGCAGAGATAGGTTCCGAAGTCATGCTGGCAGGTGATGGTACGGACGTAGCCGCAGGTCTCACAGGTGGCGTTGTCTTCGCCGAAATCGTGGGCGTCGAAGTCATCCGTGACCGTGCAGCCGTCCTGCGCGCAGGCGTGCCAGTGACTGCTCTCGTCCGTGGACCAGACCTCCTCGAAGCTGTGCTCGTGGTCTGCCACACCGCAGCCGCGGCAGATGCCGTTTTCGTCATAGTCATGCACCGCGGTCACGAGGACGTTAAACTCGATATTCTTGGTGTAACGTTTCAGCGACCCCAACGCACCGCCGTGAATGGTTAGGTGATCCCGGATATCCTCCTCGTCGGGGACAAAGAAGGGGCTGCCCGCCTTGGGCTCCAGGTAGAATTCGGCGCAGTAGGTCTGGCCGCCGATGATGGTCCCCGTGAAGGTCTTTCCGTCAACCGTGCACCAGCAGGCATCAGTAGACTCCGGGTGCTGGCTGCGCAGCAGCCAGTAGGGGGCATCCTCCGGCGTTGTGACCACCGGGGGCGGCTCGGGGCTGTAGGTCTTTCTTTTTTCGACGACAGTGCCGCATTTCGGAGCCTCGACGGTCACATCGATGGAGCAGGTCCAGCTGCTGTCGTGGCCCGGCGCGGGAATCTCCGTGACATCGGTCTTTTCGTCGCAGCGGGTGCAGTGGCGGGACTTGCTGCCGTCGGTCTCGCAGGTGGGCTGGACATCGACGGTGAAGTCCTCCTCCCAGTCATGGCCCAGCGGGCCGCTGGTCACGGTTTCTACATGGGAGGGGTCTCGCTTACAGGTTTTTTTCACCAGACCGCCTTCAGTGCAGGTCGCCGAAACGGTCTCCGGTTCGCCCCAGTCGTGGCCCAGCGCAGCGGTGTCCTCAGTCTCGCTGTATCCGCAGCCCTCGCGCCGGCAGGCGGTGGTCGTCGTTCCGGGTTCGGTGCAGGTCGCGGTGGTGGTCGTTTCCAGGTCATGGCCCAGCGCTGGAATTTCTTTCCGTTCCTCAATGACATTACCGCAGATTTTGCAGGTCTTGCCCTGGGTCAAGCCGGTTTCGGTGCAGGTAGCGGGGGTTTCCTCGACGGTATCCCAGCTGTAGGCGGCGCAATAATGATCGATGGTCAACTCGACCGTCAGATCCTCCCAGACGTTATCGATACGAAAGCGTTTGAGGTAATAATCGCTCGTTTCCTGCTGAACCTCTTTGTTTTTATTGTTGACGATCTTGTCAGGTGAGATGTACGGTTTATTTTTATAGCTGTAAGTAAAGGTGTCACCCGCATGGATCGTACTGGTCTCTGTGGTTCTGGCGCTGGTAAGCTCCTCGCCCGACTCAGGATCAAAGAATTTGGTGATGGTGGTGACCGTTACCTCCGGCAGAGGCTTGGGCTCTACGGCGTAGGTATAAACGGCAGAAGCACTCGAATTTGCTGCCTTATCAAAAGATGCTTCCAGCCAAATCTTGCAGTTATCCAGAGATGACAGCTTTGTTATGCCATTGCCAAATACGATATCGTCCAATTTGACATGGACGAACCCATATTCATCCGTAAGCTTAGAATCATTGCTGATGTCCTTGCACCAGTAGCGGGAGAAAGTATGCTCGTTGTTGACATCCATATAGGAAGTCTGCACGACCAGCCAGACTCTGGGCTGACGAGGACCTCCCAAACTGCTTTTGGCGTAGATCTCGCCCTTCTCCCGGTTGACATATAGCTCACCTAAATTTTTACCATGCTGCTCTGCGTCCAGACGAAGCGTCATGGGGTAATTTATGTTTGTTTCATCAACGGAACCGGTCCGAACTTCACCCGCGCCGCTGCCGCTGCTGAGTTCTTCCTGAATCGGAACCATGGAGGCAAAGAGGACTTTATCCAGATCCAGATTTGTCGCCGGCAGCATAGCCGCCGTAGCTCCCCAGGTCACGTGGTCTGTCCCAAATTGGTCCGTATAAAAGTTGTGAACCACCTTATTTCCGGTATAGATGCTGCTGTCAATGCTAACGCTATAGGCGGACACGTTTTGGTGGTCAAAGGCAGTGCGCGACCAGGCCGCGTTGCAATAATCGGCCTGAGTGCTCTGTACCCGAATGCTCTTTAGCTGAATCTGATCGTTAGAGCCAATATAAATCGTATTTTCCTCCGATGCCTTGATGGCAGGGAGATACAGCTTATCTTTGAGCGTATAGACGCGGTTGTTGTTTCCGAGGTCTGTATTTTTGTAGGGCGTTTCGTTTAAAAGGGCTTTCTCAACACGGTTGAACAGATTATCATAAGCAATGGTGTCTCTCAGGCGCCAACGCGAATAGCTTGCCGCATAATACGAGATATCAACCTCTGTCGGTGCGGCAGCGCCATCTGTATAGCTGCTGCCCCATGATGAATCATAATCGATTCTAGTTGATCCCAGGACTCGCTGGAATACCTCTCTTTGTTCGGATCCGGAAGAATCTGTTAAACTGGTTGCGGCAAACAACACCGTATTTCTTCCGTTCACTCCATTATCTTTCCCAAAGACATACCACTTTTGGTTACCGTTTCGCCCACGGCTGTTTTTGCCAAGGGTGATCACTGCACCAGAGTTGGTTTCCAGATCATCAACGGTTGCGTATTCTCTGCTTGATATCTCAACCGGATGGACTGTATAGAGCGTGTCTGCATACGCCGTCACCGGCAGCAGTGTCAGCACCATACAGCACACGAGCAGGATGCTGAGCAGTCGTTTTTTCATGTTGATTCCTCCTCCTTATCTTCCGCAGCCTCCATGCGGATCGTATGTTTCCTTTTGCATCGGATGCAGATCACGGTCACTGTCACCCCTACCGCAAAGGCGGCGATGCCGACCACAATGTATGCGCTTGCGCCTCCTCGCAGCAGCACAGAGCCATAACTGTCCGCCACGGTGGGGACGCCGCCTGACTGTACCTTCCGCAAAAGAATACCGATCTCGGCAAAGAGAAGCAGACTGCACACGCTTAAGGTGGAAAGCACGCGCCTTTCGTGCCGCTTCCTGTATTGCCTCGTCCGTCGCCGGATCTCCCGAACCCGGCGCTCCGTTCTGCCGGTCATTGTCAATGCCTCCTTTCGCTTTTTGTTTCCAGGGTCAATCAACGACCCTCTACTTCTTAAAAGACATGAAATCCAAAATCCTTCCACCCAAAATCGAAAAAAATTCAAAAAAATTGAGCCGCCCCGAATTTGGGACGGCTCTGTGCACGAAATCTGTACTTATTCAAAGGAAATGTTCCCTCTTGGCAGCAGCTGCTTTGCTGCGTATAGGCAGAGGAGGAGCAGCGACGGAAAGAGGTATCCCGCCGTTTTCCACACACCGTCCGCTGTGATGAGCAGATTATAGATGGCGTGGAAGCCGATGCAGGCGCCCAGAATGCCCACAGCGCCGGTCGCTGCCAGCCAACGGCGGCGAAAGACATAAGAAACACCGAAGCCGGAAAGAACGCCGCAGAGAAGATGCAGTGCTCCGGCGGAGATCCCGCGGATCAGCAGAAAATTGAAATTGGCCGCGCCGTTTTCCGTCAGGTAGCAGACATTTTCAAAGGTAGCAAAACCAACGGCGATGGCGATGGCTGCCGCAGGCATCTCTTTCGGCTCCGGCTCAAAAATCAGATAGAAAAACAGCAGTGGCAGCAGTTTCATGACTTCTTCACATACGGGTGTGATCTCGATAGCGGCAACGGTGCCATCCACTCCATATTGCCCCATGAAGAAGCTGTTGACATAGGCGCTGAGCAGGCAAACGGCCATACCGACGGTCAAGAACAGCGCATAGCGCCGAACGCGCCCCTTCATGAAAAATAGGGATAAGATCAGCGGGAGCGCAAGGCAGAGGAAAATATTTTCAATATAGGTCAAGCTCGCTTCACCTCCCGCAGTGTCAGGGGCAGCAGCGCCGCCATGGACAGCGTCAGCGCAAGGTCTACAGCATAGTAGAGCTGAAAGCGCGTGTAGTCATGGGTGAAGCCGGAAACCCGATATAATAGCACCTGCAACGTAACGCAGATGATCATAAACAAGTCTCTTTTTCGGCACAAACTGCCGTTTTGCATGTGAGATACCGAGAGATACATGGTCGCGCCTGCTGTGAGGGAAAACAGGGCCGAAACAAAATAGGATGGGCCGAAATCGTGGTCGAGAAAAGCAACCGCCGCAATGACCGCCGCGGTGGCTCCGGCAGGGAGCGAAAAGCGGCACTTCATCCCCTCCGTTCGCAAAATCTGTGCGGACAGGTAGAAAAGCCACGCAGCCAGCCATGAGATCTCCGCCACATAAAATACTTGCGGCCAGATACCGATGATGACCAGATACAGCACATAGTATATTGTTCCCATGGCGAAGCAGGCATAGGCGAGGGACAGGATCAAAAGATCACGGCTCCTGCGCCGCAGAGCAAAAATGCCTGCGGCAGCGGCGGCACAAAGGAGCACCACGATCTGAAAGAAGTTGTCAATGAGTTCAAAGCTCTCCATCTCCGGCATCCTCCTGCTTCTGTCGTTCATATCTCCGATGCAGACGGTACAAAAGAACCGTCACGCAAACCCCAAGAAGAAACGCCAGCAGCCCCATTATGATATAACCCAGTGCAGCATGACTTCCGAGCAGACTTGCCGTCCCCGAAGGGTGGGCAATCCCGCCGTTCGCTGTGTTTCTCATCAATCCCGGCATAAGCGCGCCGATGCCGATCACCAAAAACAGGCAGGCCGCCATGCACGCCGCATCCAGTCGGCGCTGTCTTTTTATTCGACGCTCCTGTTTGATTTCCGCTGTCCGCCTGTGGATCAGGCGGGCACGCTCCTTACTTGTCCGCATAAGTAAATCCCTCCTGCTCCAAAATTACTTTCAGGCTTTGTTTTCCACGGTAGACCAGTTTTGTGATCTGGCTCTCACTCTTGTTCATGACCGTTGCCGCGTTTCGGTAACTCATATCCTCAAAGTAGACCAGATAAAGAGCCTCCCGGTATTCCGCCTTTAATTTTTCGAGAGCGTCATAAAGCTGGCGGTCTCGTTCGCTGCGGAGCATAGCCGTCTCTGCAAGGGAGTCGCTCCGCGGCTCAAAGTCCAACTCATCCAAGCACAGAAACACAAGACGGTGTTTCTGCTTATGCCGAAGGGCAAGGTGACGAGCGATTTTGTAGAGATATGCCTTAAAACTGCCCTCACCCTCAATCGGCCGCTCCTTTGCGAAAAGCTGTGAAAAGGCCTCGATCATCAGATCCTCCGCCTCGTGAATGTCCTTTATGTATCCATTTATGTAAAGCGTCAGCGCATCGCCGTAGCGTTCCACCAGCAGGTCGGCAGCTTTTTGCTCTCCGTCAAGATACCGTCGGTATGCGGTTTCATCGGAGATCATATCCACCGCCTCCTTCCGTGGCTTTCCTGCGCGGGTCGGACGGCTTTTCCGCGTTTTCCGGGAGCGCCCATGAACGCCCGAACCGGGCCGCGCCGGAGATCCGCCCCTCGGCGCAATACTGGTTGACCCGCCGCTCTGACACGCCCCAACGGTAAGACGCCTCCCGAATGGAGATATAGCCCTTGATCCCGTTCATACCGCACCTCCGCATGGATAATACTCAACACAATACATTATGTACGAATATCCGAATAAAAGCAAGCCCACACGGCTGTTTTCGCGGCAGGAAGAAAAAGCAGCGGTCGATTTGCTTTCAAGCCGCTTGGACGGTTCATTGCTTCGTCCCCGTTTCACATTTCTCTTTTTGGCGAGGCAGATAGGAGCATTTCCGTTCTTCCTTCACCTTTCGTATGACAAGGTTCTATGCGGCTTTTAGATAGATATGTAAAATCGCATCTTGATACAATGCCTGCCGCATGGGAGTGTAGAAAAGTGGCTAAAATAAAGGCTTTCAGTAGATTTTGATGTTCTGCCGAAAGCCTTCTTTTTTATGTTTTGGTTTAGAGGGAGTAGCGGCTGTGCCCGTTTGAACCCGCTCCGAAGTCAAAATAAAAATGTTGATGGAAAATAAAAAGATTACAATCAGTCCTTGGAAATGAACTTCTTCCATCTCCGTAGGACATCCTTCAATGGCTCATCCAAATAGGAATATGCCTCGCCCTTAATCCAGTCAGGGATACCATAAGCCGCCTCTGCGATGCTGCCCGTGATTGCCGCCAGCGTGTCGCTGTCACCGCCGAGAGAGATCGCATTCCGAATTGCATCTGCTGTCGCCATTGCACCTTTTACGCCTTCCGGGTGGTTATGTGTGACTTCGGCAGATAGCTGCACTCTGGCTCTGCCGTTAGAAGGCCACATTCCGGTTCTCGTGCAGAATCCGCAATCCATTATCCATGCACACGGAGAAACACGCATCGCCGAGCCGTTGCCGTAGCTGTTATACGGCTCTCGATTATCAGAAAAAATCCATGAGCCGAATCTGCCACCGTATCCGGCATCCGGGTACATTCTACCGTACTTCTTCATGGCGTCAATAAAGTCGTCCCGTTCGCCACCGTTCATAACCGCCTCAGCAACCGCACAGGTCATCACGGTATCATCCGTAAAGAAACAGTCATCACGGAATAAGGGGAAATCCTTTGTTTTTATATTGTGCCACTCATAGACAGAGCCTACGATGTCACCGACTATTGCTCCCATCATTTGCGACCACCTCGTTTCTTCATGTCTTTTCTGATTTCTTCCATCGGTTCAGCGGGAACCGCTCCGGTCATGCGGTAACAAGCTACCGTTTCTGCCATAGCTTCAAAGTTCAGCTGTGTTCCCTTTGCATCGGGAATATAATCCACGGCACGATCCGCATCTATGCCGAAACGCTGTGCGGTCTGCACTGCATCAATATTTGCTCCGAGAAAAATAAACTCCCAGCCGTATTTTTCCTTTTCATGTTCAATCATGCTGTGAACCTTATCGGCAGAGTATTCCCGACTGGAATTTTCCTCGCCATCTGTGATGATGACAAACATCACTTTATCCGCACGGTAGTCCTCGGCTGTATTCCTCTGTACACTGACCAGCTTGTTGATTGTGAGACCGATTGCATCCAGAAGTGCTGTGGAGCCACCTACAAAGTATTCTGTATTTGTCATCGGACTGACGGCATGAATATCAATGCGGTCGTGTAGTAGCGTATAGGAGTTGTCGAACAGTACCGTAGTGATGCGGCATTCACCATCTACAGCTTTCTGCTTCTCAAGCATGGAATTGAAACCGCCGATGGTGTCATTTTCTAAGCCGGACATGGAGCCGCTCTTATCAAGGATGAATACGAGTTCTGTAAAATTCTTTTTCATGGTGAAGTACCTCCTGTTTCTCTTTGATGATATAAGTATATCGAAAGCAGGAGGTCTTATGGTCGCTTTGAAAGCGACAAATCAGCCGCCTAAAAGGGGCCGGTCATATTTAAATAACACCTCGTTGATATCAAAGATGTTATATTTTCCGCTGACTATGAAATATTCCACAATGACATCAAACTTGCTTGCATGAGAGAGCGTAGCCCGCACGTTCAAGCAAATCGTCTGTTTCATCAAGGGAAAGCTCCAGGGCAATGGCGAGTACTATTATTGTCGGTTTCTTGGGCGTGTACCCTTTGATAGAGCGTATCTTTGAGAATAGCTTGCGGTCGATATTCGCTTTCTTATAGACCTCAACATCTGTCTTTCCTTTTGCATCAATGAGTTTTAACAGTGTATCAGAAAAAGGCTCATCAAGATTATCAACTAATTCCTCAAGGGACTCCGCCGATTCCATTGCATCAGACATAGCACCAAAGACTGGTGCATTCGCTTCTAAAATAGATTCTTTTTCTACATCAAGCAGCTTTCTGCGTCTGAAGTCGTGTGCATCTATATAATGCTCGTCTATGTAGCTGGCTACTTCGCCCATCAATTCCTCAGAGACCTGAAATGCCGTTTTATCGAACACGGCTAAATACACATCGATGTCGTTTTCTCCGATAAATTTCGTGATAGCTGTTGTTGCGACCTGCAAAGCCTCATCTTTCGGGTATCCATAAATTCCGCTTGAGATAAGCGGAAAGGCTATGCTTTCACATTTGTTTTCAACTGCCAGCCGTAATGAATTTATATAGGCAGATGACAAAAGTGCAGCGGACTTCCCCTTATTATTGTGGTTATAAACAGGACCGGCAGCGTGAATCACAAATTTCGCAGGCAGCTTAAAACCGGGAGTGATGACTGCATCTCCCGTTTTGATAGGTGATTTCTTGTCGCAAGCCTCTTGAAGTTCCTTTGCACCTGCGGCATTAAAGATTGCTCCGCAGACTCCGCCTCCCATCAATAGTTCTGTGTTTGCTGCATTAACGATTGCGTCAACTTTCATTTTTGTTATGTCCTGACGGACAATTGTAAATGGCATACGTTATGCCTCCTTCAAATCACCATTTCTTGCATCGAAGCGGAACATATATGCCAGCCGCTGCAATGCAAGGTATTCTCTGAAATAAGCATGACGGACAGCGTTCTTCTTATTCTGCTCAATGACCTTCTGACGGTCGTATGACTTTCCGAAGAATGTGGTAACGTCCTTTATCTTATCGAACTTCTGCCCAGACTCCAGCATCTTCCTGACCTCGTCGAGACTAAGGGTGAGCTTATTTACTGTAGCGTTTCCGGGGATGGAGATGTTGATATGCTTATCATCCACGCTGGTGACAGTGAACTCGTTGCCGTTGATTGTTTTGAATGTATCGACGCCCAGCTCGATGTTAGAGAAAAACTCCGTCATGCTTCGCATGTATCTTATGCAGATTTGGTTCAATCTGTCTGATGAAGGAATCGAGGATTCCATTTATGACAGTTATGCTATGCGTACTTTTATGCACATAGATTTTAATGAACAACAATAGTGGAACGATTGTGGATGCGAGCCTGATTGCTGCACCAAAGTCTACAAAGAACAAAATTCTGAAACCTCAAAATTGATTCGTAAAGACGACCATGTTGTATATGGTAATTCTGGATATTTAGGTGCACCCGAGCGTCCCGAAATCATAAACGATGAAACTTTATCACAGGTTGAATTTCGAATCAACAAGCCGCACGAGAATATTCAAAGTACCTCGCTTTCATTTTTTATATGTAGATAAGTCATTTAATGACTTAATAGGAACTAATTGCTCAAATCCATAAAAACCGGTTTTCGTTCCTCTTGCTCGTAAATTAGGGTCAAGAATCAAATCGTCATCTTGATAGTTGTTTAAGACATTACTTGTAGCCAAGCCACATACAAATATTAAATTGTTATATTTTGTGCTTTTAATACAAATTATTTGTGGATATGAATTGTCCTTAAAGATAATCGGAAACTTGTCTCGTTCGACTGTTTTTATTCCAACTCGATAGCCGGGAATATCTGGAATATGATAAAGACCAGAATAACCTATAGTCCAATCAATAATGGGTATTCCGAATAGTTTCTCAAGTGCAGCCTCTCCTAAAAAGCCAGTTGTAAATCTTTTGACTTCCTTGTTAGAGTCTATCTTGTGATGATCTTCCTTGGACTTAGCCTCAACCAATTCAGTAACAAAGTTTTGGATTCGAGAAACGTATCCGGGGTCAAGCACAACTCTTACAAAAGAATCTGAATATTTAGTAACACATTCATCATAATTACGTTTCATTATTCACCTCCAGGAATCCAATAATGGATTGTCCAAGTAGTTTGATTACATTTACTGTCATTGCGTTTCCTGCCTGCATCAGAAGATGTCTATCAGAAACCTCGTCCTTAACTCTGTCGGCATATTCTTTAGGAAAGCCTTGAAGAAGTAAAGTTTCGTACCCAGTCAGCTGGTATATGGTGTGGTTTTTAACATACAATACACCGTCTCGTTGTGCTCTTAATGTAGGACAACGCCCTTCATAAATGCGAAGATCATTCATACGTGTGTCTATTATTTTTCCTTCCATATCTCTAATATCTTTCACGGAATACTTACCGTTATTTGTTGGATTCTTTAAGTAATGTGAAAGGATTTCTAGTCTTTCTAGAGTTGCTACATTATTATCGAATTAAAGGAACTGATAACCGAAGGGCCGGTAAACGGAATATAGGTTGTCCCGTAATCCTGGCAAGTTTTGAATTGCGTAGTGCATTTTCCAAAAGTTGTACCTTGTGCAGAATCAAAACAATCACCAGTAACCACTTCGACTAACCCCATCATTACATCGGTGTCTTTTAATCCATCAGATCCACCCTTTAATTTATCTCTAGTTTTTGTTCGTGTTTTTCTTGCTTGAAGAATCAATGAAAATAATATTCCTCCGCAAAGATATGGCATCATTGTTGGGGGCTTTTGACCCTGGCATCTTCAAAATATTATATCACAAAATATGAAGAAATCTACACTCTGCGATTTGAACTATGCGAATGCGAAGAAATACTCGTATAAGGCATACACCGGAACAGTTGCATACATTCCGTATTTGTATGATACGGAAGTGAACGAGGACGGCTCCGTACTATCAGGGAAGATTGGAATTGAATATGTGGATGCACCCAATATTTTCCCAGTGACCTGGAAGAACGGAGAAGTTTCAGAGTGTATTTTTGCTTTTGGTTGAGCAGGCTCGTCAGAATCTTCCCGAGCAAAATCAGGTGATGGAGTGATATGAGAAATGAATATAAGGAAAAGATCACCAGCACGGCAGACTGGCAGATTAACCGGTTAAAAATACCGGGGTATTCTTCGGAGGACATTGAAAATGCATTGAAAGACACTCTGAATGCTTCTTACCTGGAAATGTTTGAACTGTACGACAAAGTGATCGACTGGGAATATGTCAGAAACAAGGACATCTATGAACAGATCAATGCGGAATACATCCCTTTTGAAGAAAATAAACATCTGATACAGGTGACATCAGCTATCAAAAAGCAAAGCCTTGAGGACTTGGAAAATATTACAAGATCTCTAGGCTTTTATTTGGATTACGGCGGCAGAAAGGTATTAACTCCATTGTCACAGGTATACAGTAGGTATCTCGATAATGCCTGCATGGACATTGTCACAGTGTGGAGTCAACAGCAATTGTATGATGTCTGTGGACTCGGTACAGTAACCGGACTATGTGGAGCAAACTGCTACCATACTTATTTCCCTTTTGTTCCCGGTGTATCAGTACGAACTTATACGGATGACTGGCTAGACGAACAGAATCGGAAAGAAAGCGAGCCGACCGAGTTCCGTGGTAAAGAATACACTCTTTACGAAGCAAAACAACGGCAGAGGCAGATGGAAACAGCCATGCGGGCACAGCGTGAAAAGGTGCAGCTATTGCAAAAAGGCGGTGCTAATCCACAGGAAGTAATGCTCCAAAAAGCAAAGTACCAAGGACAGCTTAATGAATATGCGGTATTCTCTCGGAAGATGGGACTCAAGTAGGAACGTGAGAGAATTTATCTGGATATGAAAGGCAGAGTTGCTACAAATACGAAAAAGCAAAATGCTAAGTACACATCCGAAATGATTATGCAAATCGAATCGAGGTCGCAGCAAGACGGGCTGTCATGACCGGACTGACGCAGCTTTCTGGGAAGATTGCGGAATATAATGCTGAAAAGCTCGGTACGGAATATTTTGAAGTGGAATGGCACGCAGGGGCGAGACCAACGCATACGATATGGCAGGGCAGAGTGTGGAGTCAACAGCAATTGTATGATGTCTGTGGACTCGGTACAGTAATCGGACTATGTGGAGCAAACTGCTACCATACTTATTTCCCTTTTGTTCCCGGCGTATCGGTACGAACTTATACGGATGACTGGCTAGACGAACAGAATTGGAAAGAAAGCGAGCCGACCGAGTTCCGTGGTAAAGAATATACACTGTATGAAGCAAAGCAAAGACAGAGGCAGATGGAAACAGCCATGAGGGCACAGCGTGAAAAGGTGCAGATGCTTCAGGACGGTGATGCTGATCCGGATGATGTGATGCTGGCAAAGTGCAAGTACCAGGGGCAGCTTGACGAGTATGCACGGTTCTCCAAACAGATGGGACTGAAGCAGGAGCGTGAGAGGATTTATATCGATGGCCGTTGGAGAGTCGTGCCAGGAAGAATCGACAAGAAGCTTAATGTGGTGAATACCATGAAAATATCAGTTCCGAGAGATGCATATAAAATTAAAGGAATGACTTCTGAAGCTAAGCACGAAATAGAGGCAGCAATCAATAATTTGAAAAAAGAGTATGATATTAGGTTGGATTTAATTGAAGTTGCAAAGATGGAAGTAGGAGATATATTTGGTGCAGCACCATATTTGGACGATAGAGGAAAGCTGAGATTTGCACTTGTAATCAATGAAGATATTGATTACAATGTAGTGAAGAAGAAAATTCAGCGAAGATATGATAAAGGGCGCTTTGCAGGAAAAAGTATTGAAGATTATATCGCTCACGAAATGGCGCACATTATGACATATCAAGATTGTAAAAATGAAGCAGAATTTCGCACTAGACAACGAATTGTTGAAAGACAGTTCATGCAGGGAATTTCCCAATATGCTGACAAAACCGGAAAAGGCGAAGAATCTCTTGCAGAAGCGTTTGTTCGCTATAGAAACAAAGAAAAGATTCCAATTAGAGCTGAATTATTGATAAGAAGCTACATAGAAAGGTGGAAAAAATAATGTTAACATTGCCAAAATGCGAATTATGTGCTAGATACAAGGATGATGGTAAGCATGAAACATGCGAGGCATTTCCAGATGGAATACCAGAGGATGTGTTGTGGGAGCCAGTTGAAAAAGAATGTAATAATGGAATGAAATTTATAAAAGAATAGATACCACCCATTCTTCGGAGTGAGTGGTATTTTTGCACTCATTTTTAGGAGGTATTATGATAACGATCAAAATAACAGATCGTAGTATCCGTATGAATGGTCATGCCTGTAGGAAGAGTCCAGATGGGATTGACCGGGTATGCACAGCAGTATCAGCACTGACCTGCAACCTAATCAATTCCCTGGAAGATCTGACAGGTGACAGAATCCGGGTGGAAACAGCCAGCGGAATGACGGTGATCGAATGGGAAGATCTGTCAGACGGCGGGAAGCTTCTGATTGATTCATGGTTCCTGGGATTGCAGTGCTTAGCCAGGAATACAATTGCATACAGTTTGAGTAAATGAGCATCCAGTGAGGATGCTTTTTATTAATGCCGTTTTAATAAGAGGAAAAGAAGTATAGGACATTCCGCAGGAACATGGACGAAAAAGAAAGGAGAACACTATTGACAGATAATTGGAATGGCTTTGCCAATTTACTTGCAAATTTAGTAGAGAAATATGCGGCGGTTCTGGATATTGATAATCTTCCGGAGCCGTTGTCTTGTTTGGAGGAAGAAAACACATCTGAAGAACCCAGTGACACTATTGAATTAACTGGAAAACAACAATATAATAGTCGTGGAATAAGTGTCCAAACTCTATGCGAGAGCTGCTATTCTTTACGCATAGAGCTACATAGAAAAAGAGTGCAACGCCCCGTTGCACAATTAGGAATGAGGTATTCCGGTGAACAATTATGATGATATGAATCAAAAATCCAATATGATTATTTACACAACAGAAGACGGATTGACAAAAATTGAAACCACATTTGATGAAGATACCGTCTGGTTATCCATTGATCAGATGGCGGAGTTGTTCCAAAGAGATAAATCTACTATTTCAAGACATATAAAAAACGTATTTTCCGAAGGGGAGTTGCAGCGAGAGTCAGTTGTTGCAAATTTTGCAACAACTGCGGCAGATGGAAAAACCTATCAGGTTGACTACTATAATCTTGATGTTATCATTTCTGTTGGCTATCGTGTAAAATCCAGGCGTGGCACACAGTTCAGAATCTGGGCAACTAACATTCTCAAAGAATACATGAAAAAAGGTTTTGCTTTGGATGATGAACGATTGAAAAATCTGGGCGGCGGTGGATATTTCAAGGAACTGCTTGAAAGAATCAGAGACATCCGTGCATCGGAAAAGGTGTTTTATCGTCAGGTGCTTGAAATCTATGCCACCAGCATTGACTACGACCCGAAAGCGGAAATCTCTATCCGTTTTTTCAAAAAGGTTCAGAATAAAATTCATTATGCCATTCACGGACAGACTGCGGCAGAAGTGATTTATACAAGAGCGGATGCGGAAAAAGAGTTCATGGGACTTACCACCTTTGCCGGTAATCAGCCGACACTCAAAGAAGCGATTGTTGCGAAAAACTATCTGAATGAGAAAGAGCTTCGTGCTATGGGACAACTTGTATCCGGGTATCTGGATTTTGCGGAACGTCAGGCAGAGCGTGAACAGGCAATGACGATGCAGGACTGGGCAGAGCATCTGGATCGCATTCTTACCATGAGTGGAGAGCAGCTTTTAATTGGAAATGGAAGCATTACTCATAAGCAGGCTGTTGATAAAGCGACTGGAGAATATCGAAAATATAAGACAAGAACGCTCAGCGACGTGGAAAATGATTATTTAAATTCGATAAAGATGTTGGAACAGAAAACTGACGGCAAAAAATAACAGACGATGAAAGCTGAATTATGCCACAGGCTGTGGCACAAATGAGGATGGCGATATGAAAGAAAAAACAAAAGTATATATTTATACGAGAGTATCTACTGCCGTTCAGGTAGACGGTTACTCCTTGGATGCTCAGAAATCAAGAATGAAAGCCTATGCTGAGTTCAACGATTTTGAAATCGTCGGTGAATATGAGGATGCCGGTAAATCGGGAAAGTCCATTGAGGGCAGATTGGAATTTAACCGCATGATGGAGGATATCAAGTCCGGTAAAGATGGCGTGTCCTATGTGCTGGTGTTCAAGTTATCACGTTTTGGCAGAAATGCGGCAGATGTGCTGTCTACCTTACAGGTGATGCAAGATTTCGGTGTCAATCTGATTTGTGTGGAGGATGGCATTGATTCTTCCAAAGATGCCGGTAAGCTGATGATCTCCGTTTTGTCGGCGGTTGCGGAAATTGAGCGTGAAAACATCCGTGTGCAGACGATGGAGGGCAGAATCCAGAAAGCCCGTGAGGGTAAATGGAACGGCGGCTTTGCTCCTTACGGATACAAGCTGGAGAAAGGTATGCTGTATATCAACGAGGAAGAAGCAGAAGCAATCCGTATTATCTTTGACCAGTATGTGCATACCGAGATGGGAGCAAACGGTCTGGCTAAATACCTTGCCAATCACGGTATCAATAAGATTCAGAGACAGAATGGCAAAAATCCGCTGTTTGACGCAGCACTGATTCGTAGAATTTTGAAAAACCCCGTATACTGCGGTAAAATTGCTTATGGCAGGAGAAGAACGGAAAAGGTACATGGAACTCGTAATGACTACCGACTTGTGGAACAGGAAAATTATCTGTTGGTTGACGGTCTGCATGAAGCCATTGTATCAGAAGGACTCTGGCATGAAGCCCAAGTAAAACTTCTTGCTCAGGCGAAGAAGTATGAAAAGGTCAACAACGGTAAAGACAACAAGGTACACCTGCTGACCGGATTACTTAAATGTCCTATTTGTGGAGCCGGAATGTACGGCAACAAAAGCATCAAGCACAAGCCGGACGGCACGAAATATAAGGATTTCTTCTATTATGGCTGCAAACACCGCACTATGACCCGTGGTCATAAGTGTGAATACAAGAAGCAAATCAATGAGGAACTGCTGGACAGTGCTGTTGCGGAGGTTATTATCAAGCTGGTCAGCAATCCGAAGTTTGCGGCGATGATGCAGCAAAAAATCAATATGAAGATAGATACATCCGCCATTGAACAGGAGATTGCCAATTATGAAAAACAGCTTCGTCAGAGCTATGCTACGAAGTCCCGTTTGATTGATGAGATTGATACCCTTGACCCAGATGATAAGCACTACATCAAGCGTAAAGCAGACCTTGATGATCGCCTTTATAAAATGTATGATAAGATAGAGGATACGGAGAATCTGTTGATTGAAGCCAGAGCAAAGAAAATGGCAATAGAAGCAGAAAAACTCACCGCTGACAATATCTACAAAGTGCTGATTTATTTTGAAAAGCTGTACGCTGTCATGGATGAGCAGGAGAAGCGACAGATTATGGAATCGCTGATTTCTGAAATCCATATCTATGAGGAACGACAGCCAAACGGTCAGTGGCTCAAATCCATCAAATTCAAGCTTCCGATTATTGAGGAAGATATGGAAATGAGTTTGGACAGTGATACACATGTCGAGGCCGTCTGCCTGCTCACCAAAGAGTGAATTGCAACGCTGACCGTTCCGGAAAACTGCTGCGGCGGGATGAATGAAGCGCTTTGATCGACGAGTTGCGGCATTTGAATCATTTCCCCCTTGCAGACGCCGAAAAAAAGCGTATAATACAATCGTTCAAGAAAAAACAGGGGAGCTCGTGCAGGCGGGCTGAGAGGAAGTGCTCCAACTTCGACCCTTTCACCTGATGCGGGTAATGCCGCCGTAGGAAGTTGACCTCATGGCTTTTTACAGGAGACGCCCGTTGTGGGTGCCTCCTGTTTTTTATTCAGAAAGGAGAAACAGATATGTTTCAGAAAATGCTCGAAAACGTGAGAGGCAAGTGCCCCCTCATCCACAACATCACGAACTATGTCACGGTGAACGACTGCGCCAACATCGTGCTGGCCTGCGGCGCGTCGCCCATCATGTCGGACGACCAAAGCGAGGTCGAGGAGATCACGACGATCTGCGGTGGATTGAACATCAACATCGGCACGCTCAACAAGCGCACGATCGAGTCAATGCTCCTTGCGGGCAAGCGCGCGAACGCGCTGAATCACCCCGCCGTGCTCGACCCCGTGGGCGCGGGTGCTTCGAAGCTTCGCACCGAGACGGCGCAGAAGCTCCTCGAAGAGGTCAAGTTCACTGTCATCCGCGGTAACATCTCCGAGGTCAAGACCCTTGCCTCCGGCAGCGGCACGACCAAGGGCGTGGACGCTGACGTCGCGGACAAGGTGAGCGAGGAGAATCTTGACAGCGCGGTCGCGTTCGCCAAGGCCTTTGCCGAAAAGACGGGCGCGGTCATCGCCATCACCGGCGCGATCGACATTGTGACGGACGGCAAAAAGGCCTACTGCATCCGAAACGGCCACCCCATGATGTCCTCCATCACGGGCACGGGCTGCCAGCTCTCCGCCATGACGGCGGCGTATGTGACGGCGAACCCCGAGCATCCGCTGGAGGCTGCCGCGGCGGCGGTCTGCGCCATGGGTCTTGCCGGCGAGATCGCGCACGCGCGCCTTTCCGCGCAGGACGGCAACTCCACCTATCGCAATTACATCATCGACGCCATCTACAACATGACGCCCGAACAGCTGGAGGAAGGCGCAAAGTATGAAGTGCGATAAGAAGACGATGCTGCTCTACGCCGTCACAGACCGCGCGTGGGTCGGCAGACAGAGCTTATACGAGCAGGTCGAATGCGCGCTCAAGGGCGGCGCGACCTGTGTGCAGGTGCGCGAAAAGAAGCTCGGCGACGAGGATTTCCTTGAAGAGGCGAAGCAGATCGCGGCGCTGTGCAAGCGCTACGGCGTGCCGCTGTTCATCAACGACAATGTGGACGTCGCTATCGCCTGCGGTGCCGAGGGCGTGCACGTCGGGCAGGAGGACATGGCCGCGGCGAAGGTGCGCGAAAAGGTCGGCGACAAGATGATGATCGGCGTTTCCGTCCACTCGGTCGAAGAGGCGAAGCAGGCCGTGCGCGACGGGGCAGACTGCCTCGGCGTGGGCGCGATGTTCTCCACCTCGACAAAGACGGACGTCGACGTGCTTCCGAAGGAAACGCTCAAGGCCATCTGTGACGCGGTCGATATTCCGGTCGTGGCCATCGGCGGGCTCAACAAGAGCAACATCCTCGAGCTTTCGGGCACGGGCGTTGACGGTGTGGCGCTGGTCAGCGCCATCTTCTCGGCGGAGGACATCGAAAGCGAATGCCGCGAGCTGCGCGCGCTGTCGGAAAAAATGGTGAACGCATGAAGCTCAAGTGCGTGATCTTTGACTTTGACGGCACGCTGTTCGACTCCATGTACCTCTGGGACACGGTGGCGGAGAGCTATGTGCGCTCGCGCGGCAAAGAGCCCAAGCCCACCGTGCGCGAGGAGGTGCGCGCGCTGAGCCTCTTGCAGGCGGCGGAGCACCTGAAAAAAGAGTATGACCTTGCGGAGACGCCCGAGGAGATCATGGCGGGCATCGACCGCATCATCGAGCATTTTTACCGCG
>OLQY01001126.1_pt1 | contig 24886 bp, 16 predicted proteins | sample 1672851 | NCBI WGS metagenome assembly OLQY01 (sample SAMEA3136730, study PRJEB25190) | human gut metagenome | reverse complement strand
CAAAGCTACACATATTTTTTCAAGTGTGATCAGCGACGGCAGGTTTTCCTGCTCTGGTTCATATGGTACTTACAATTCCACGTTGTATGTGATAAACTATTATTGTCCATTTGGACTACCTTTACAATCCTTTTTACAGCAAGTATACTTATTATATCGAAAAAATAATATGAAAATATCTGCAGAAATTATTAAGATATTGCCAAAACATAGAAAACAAATCACGGAGATAACCGAAACCACACTTCCCATCAGACAGATCGTCCTGCAGACCGGCTTCAGCCAGCAGTCCTATTTTGGAAAATGTTTCCGTGAAAAAATGAACTGCTCCCCACGGGAATACCGCAAGAACAGAACCGAATGCCGCTTTGTATAAAATGGCATCCGGTTCTGTTCTTTTTATTTCGCTGCGGCACTTGCCCAAAACGCTCTGTTTCTTCCCGCAACCCATTTATTTTCTTTCACACAGTAGCTTCCTCTTAAACGAATATCTTCTGAAGAACTTCCGACCTCTACTGCATATCGTCCTTTTTCCACTTTCCAGTGCATATCAATGTCCAGAAAAGCCATTTGATCCGTTTTCACCTCAAAGCATACCGTTTTCTTTTCGCCCTTTCGCAGGTGAATGCGCTTAAAACCTGCCAGTTCTTTTACTGGTCTTGTCAGGCTGGCATATTCATCTCGTAAATAAAGCTGGACGACCTCATCTCCTTCACAGCTTCCCGTGTTCTCAACAGCGCAGGAGATCTGAACCGTATCTGCTGCCTTTTCATTTCCCATCGAGATATGTAAATCCGAATATGTAAATGTTGTATACGACAGTCCGTATCCAAAATAATATCTCGGTCTGTGCGGCATATTCACATAATTGGCAAAACCGATACTGCCGCTCTGATCCCAGGAGGAACCATATGGATGATTGTAATAAACCGGAAGCTGTCCCACTCCATAAGCAACGGTAACCGGAAGTTTTCCTCCCGGATTATATATTCCGGTTAAAATATCAACTACTGCTTCTGCTCCTGTTTCCGATGGACTCCATGCTTCCAGAATAGCATCTAAATATTCCTCTGCAGCATCACTGGAAATCGGTCTTCCATCAAAGTGAACGCCAACCAATGGTTTTCCAAGCTGCGCAGCCTTGCGAATAAATGCATCCTGACATTTTGGAAGGTTAATATCAGTACTGTCAATTCCTTCTCCCATTGATGCCATGGAACACGTTCCGTGCTTACCGCCAAGCGTCAGTATCACAATGTCTGCCTGCTTTGCTGCCTGCAGCGCTTCTTCAAAATGACTTTCGTCGTTTCCTGCAATCGGATAGCCATATGCATATAAAATCTCACTTTCCGGAAAGCGGATTTGGAATTCTTCATACAGATTTCTGCATTGCGGTTTCTGTCTTTTCAGGATCTGATCAAACTGCTCTGTCTCATCAGATTGAATATTGGTTCCCGGAACCGTAATAATCTCATCTGCATCTGCCTGTACAACTCCGCTTACACCTGCAATAGAATTGGCAATCGCATAGACTCCATCATGCACATATGTGTGTATCCACCAAACATTTTTCTGGCATACCCGGCATGCGGTCCGATCACCGCGATTTTTTTCCCTTTTGCCGCAATCGGCAATACGCCGTCATTTTTCAGCAGTACCATGGATTCTCTGGCCGACCGCAGGGAAGTGTTCCTGTCTGCTTCCTGCATTACAAGAGCATGAAGCTCTTTTCCTTCCAGCGCATAGGGATTTTCAAATAAGCCCATTCTGAATTTTCCCTCCAGAACCCGCAAAACCGCTGTATCCAAAATATGGATATCCAGTTTTCCACTTGAAAACATCTCTTTTAATTTCTCATTATAGCCAGTACAGGACGGCATCTCGATATCCATTCCCGCATGAAGACACATCGCACCGGCTTCTTCAAATGTTTCTCCAATATGATGTACATTTCCCACTGCACCGTAATCGCTGATGCACATGCCGTCAAATCCCATTTTTTCCCGAAGCAGTTTCGTAAGCATGTTATGAGAAGCAGATACATCTTCTCCATTCACAGAGCAATAACAAGGCATAATACCTTTCAGATCTGACTCTGTGATTGCTGCCTGGAAAGGTTTTGCAAACACTTCTTCTAAAAGTCGCGTCGGCGTTTCGCTGTGTGTTCCATGAATTCCACCCTGCGAATTATGAAAAGCCACAAAATGTTTTGCCACACTTTCTGCTTTTCTTGAAGCAACTGTATTCTTTTGTATTCCTTTCGTATACGCTGCCCCCATCGCACTTACAAGGGAAGCATCTTCTCCATAACTTTCTCCAAAACGGCCCATACGCGGATCTCTTGCCACATCCAGAACCGGTGCCAGTATATGGGTAATACCACAGGCCGTTTCCTGTCTGCTCACAATTTCTGCAATCTGTTCTTCCAGCTTGGGATCAAAGCTTGCTCCCCTGCCAATCCCAGACGGAAAACTGGTGGAGTCCTGAATGAAGGCCCCGCACAATCCTTCCATATGAAAGATTGCCGGTATTTGATGGGCACTGTTTTCCATCACAATCTTCTGCACTTTTCTCTGCCATGCAGCCACTTCATCAAGTGTCTCCATCCTGCGCATTTCCAGCGTGCTTACTTCTCCCATTCCGTATTTTGTCTCCTGCTGAATTTTTTCAAAGTTATAGGCATCCTGATCAAAAGGAAAAACACAGTTAATCTGTGCCATCTTTTCATCAAGGCTCATTTCTTTGAGCAGAAGAGAGGCTCTTTCTTTAGCACCCAGTGTATAATCCCTATATGATTTCATTTAAATACGCTCCCCTTTCTCAAATAACTTCAGAACATGTAACAATCTTGCAACACTCCTTTCCAGATCTTTTCTGGTAATCCGTCTCTCCTGATAGGCCTGCAAAATCTGCCGGATCACCGGCGGTCCACCCGGCATCACGATATCATTTCCCGCTGCCACAGCATCGCCGCCATCTGCGACAATATCCATATCGCCCCAGTCAGTAACGACAACACCATCAAAGTTCCATTCTTCCCGTAAAATATGCGTACACAAATCTCGATTTCCAGCTGCAAGAACCCCATTAATTTTATTAAACGATGTCATAATAAAAGATACTCCGGCATCTCGAACCAACATTTCAAAAGGTTTCAGATAAAGTTCCCGCAATGCACGTTCCGTAAGGATGGAATCTACCGCATCGTACCGCTTCTTCGCACTTCCTCTTCGATACGTTTCCTGTTCATTCACGGCAAAATGTTTGGGGCAGACGCGGACAGGATGATTTTCCTGAACGCCCTTTGTAATCTGGACCGCACAGATTCCGGTCAGATAAGGATCCTCCGAAAAATATTCAAAATTTCGCCCGCAAAGCGGATTCCGGTGCAGATTGACTGCTGGTGCCAGCCATACGTCAACCGCTTTCTTTTCGCACTCTGCGCCAACCGCATTTCCAAACGCTTCCCACAGTTCTTTATTGAATGCGCAGGAAATCAGCATAGCCGTTGGCCAGGCCCCCGTTCCCACACCTGCCGGTCCATCTTTATAAAAAATGGAATGAATACCTTTTTCTGGCATAGCCGGAGAGACATATCCTTTTGCTCCGACTGGATGATCGTTTTTGGTCAGTGGATTTCCCTGACCATCCAATATGGTTTCCGGCTGTTCCTGTTTGCTGAACGCTGCAAATGGAATTCCAGGTCCATACCCCACACACAATGCAGCCAGCTGTTCGATACTGAAATTTTTTACTTGTTCCATTTCATCCCGTAAAAGATCATATCTTTCCTGCTCTTTTAAACCATCGGTCTCTTCTTTTTTCTTTTCATGCATTCGGACCTTTTTTCGTCCTTCTCTTGCAGATAGTACCTGCAAATGCTCTACATTGCAGTTTTGTACGCAAAGACGATTCACACATTTTTTAATTACGTAATCTTCTCTTATCTGGATTTCTCCTGCAAAAATTGTCTCACGGGATGAATTTCCGATAAAAAACTGATATTTTCCCTTTTCCAGGATATATGATGCAGATGTCTCAACATATCCTGCCAGATCCTGCATGGATATTCGAATCGAAATATTCTGCTTCTCCCCCGGAGCAAGAAGTCTCGTTTTTGCAAAGCCTTTTAATTCTTTTTCCGGTTTTTCCGACTCTGTACCAGAACAGGACAAATAAAGCTGTATCGTTTCTTTTCCTGCATAATTTCCGGAATTTGTTACCTCCGTAATAAATTCCAGCTCTTCTTTTTCCTGTTTCATCTCTTTCGGAAGAATCGTAAACGATGTGTAAGACATTCCATATCCAAAGGGGTACAATACCTGTTTCCGAAAGGTATCAAAATAGCGATACCCCAGATAAATGTCTTCCTGATACACCGTTACCGGGCTTTTCGTATATCCTGTACTTCCATTTGCCTTTGCATCCAGTCCATAATTTTCGTAAGTTAAAATTTCATCTTCCTGTTCTTTATTCCAGGTGAAATTTTCTGCTGTCGGGTAGTCTTTGAAAGACTCTGCCATGGAAAAACTTAATTTGCCAGATGGATTCACAGCCCCCGTCAGAATATCAGCTAATGCTCCGCAGCCTTCTTCGCCCGGAATTCCCAGAAACACCACGGCCTTGATTGCGGAATAGGCGTTCACCCACTGCATATCGATCATTCCATTAATATTCAGTACAACGATCACATGTGGAAAAACACAGCACACTTGTTCCAGCAGTTCTTTTTCGGATTCGGTAAGTTCATAATCACCTTCGATATGTCTGTCACATTCTTCCCCACCGGCATTCCTTCCCAGCACAAAAACAGCGGTATCGGTAAACTCCCTGGCTTTCTGCATCAGCTGCTCCGGAATGTGATACTCTGTCCACATCGGCTGATATTTTCCAAAGATCTCATACATAAAACCACAGTTCATATTTTCTACATTTGTGATATCAATACCGTCAATCACAAACTTTTCCGATTCGTTTTTTTGATGGCTGGTATAAAATTGTTTTAACCCTGCTTCTGCACAGATTCCTCTTTTTTCACATTCACATAAGAGATTCTTGTTTGCAAGGGATTTGGATGCTCCCGAACCGTTTCCCGAAAAAATGGTTTCTATCTGTGCCCGTCCCAAAAAAGCCACCTTTTTTTCTTTTAATGGCAAGATCTGCTCTTCATTTTTCAAAAGAACAATTGATTCTTCCACAAGTTCCTGAAAAATACTTTTTTTCATCTCTTTTCCTTTCTTTCTGCTGATGTCTTCGTAAACAAGCCTCTTTTGTCTATTTACGCAATATAACATGGACTTCATGCATTTTTCCATCCTTGAAATCAGGCAGCACAAACCCATCTGCTTTGTCGGACATATCGCAAACTGCTCCATCTGTCTTAATTTCAAGCACTCCTTTTTCCAGATGATCTGGATTTTCGATGATTACATGATAATCAGCACCTCGAAAATGTCTGGTCACTTCTGCCTTTTCCCATTCTTTCGGCAGACACGGATCGATCCGCAGTCCATCGTAATCCCGCTTGATTCCGAGGATTCCTTCGTACAATCCCATCATGCACCACGCAGAAGTTCCCGTTGTCCAGGACTGGTAGGATTTTCCATAATATCCGGGATTGGTAGAATAACAGTTTGTAAAAACATATGGTTCTGCTCCGGATTGCATGGATGGATTTTTATCACTGTCCGGCATAATTTTTTTCAGTGTTTCGAATGCTTTGCTTCCTCTCCCCACCTTGCAGTCCATCAGAATTTTAAACCCTGTAGCATGACAGTATACACCACCATTTTCAAACAATCCTGGCAGCATGCCGGACATTCTCCCTACATTTGGCGAATACTTCTGATACGGCGGAAGATTTAACGGAAATCCAAAATCATGCTCCATGGAATCCACTGCTTTTAATATCTTTGGTAATTTCTCTGCATCTGCAACATCTCCTAAAACAGCCCATGTCTGCGCGTTCAGATAAATTTTGCTTCCTTCGCTGTTTTTGGAACCAATATTCTCCACATCACTTAACGCCCGCATGTACCACGCTCCATCCCATGCATATGCATTAATGCTGTTTCGTAAGATACGATATTCCTCTGCTATTTTTCCGGCATATACCTGATCGCCTTTTTTCTTCAGTAATGCTTCTAATTCCTTCAGTGCCAGGCAGAACTGATGGGAAAGCATTACGGATTCCGCATATTCATCCGTTGTAACATTGAGTGCATCATTCCAGTCCGCAAAATAAATCCGTACCAGTCCATGCTTTCCTTTATCCTGCAGCAATCGATTCACAGCCGCTTTCACATGATCCAGAACAGCCGCCTTCCCTCCATCCTGCCATTCAATCTCCAGATCCAGGATAGAAAAGTCTCCCGTTTCTTTTATCAGCTGGCAGACAGCCCATATGATCCAGAACGGCTGATCGGAATACCGGGTATCATCATAAGGATACCACGTAAGAACTCCATGACCATCCCGAAACTGATGGCGAAGACATTCCAGAATCTCTTTTTTTGCTGTTTCCTGCCGATAGTTTAACAGGCCAACTGCAATCTGAAGATTATCGCGGACTCCTTTTTTCCCGACAATGCAAAAATCTACCTGTTTTTTCACCCAGTTATTCATCATGTGATTGATTTTTTCATCCGGCGTTTCCACGGTCAGCGAACGATATTTTTCCAGATAATGCGTTTCTGCTTTTTCAAGTTCCTTTTCCACAGCTGCAGAATTGGAAAACTTTTCCGATACCGCCCTTGCCTCTTCAAGTGATTCACTGATTCCAAATACAAACTGTAATTCTTTTTCTTCTCCTGGCTGTAGCACAATTTTATGCTGCAGCACACCGCCAAGAATAAAAAGGGCCGCTTTGGAATTTGTACAGTCTTTTCCCTTTACGACAATGTCCGGTCTCTGGAAAAGCGCGCTTGCTGATGCATCCAGCCTTGTTATGGTACTGGTTGTCCCGCAAAATGCTTCCAGATTTCCATCATATGCGTATACCGGCTCTGATGCTGCCAGAAATGCGTTGTATCTTTTGTGCGGTGCGAAAGGATGTGCGGATCTGCAATATACACCCTTTAACTTTTCATCATAATCTGTTTCCATACAACGATACATTTCATAATATCGCGGATAAGAAAAGCCCTCCAGATAAAAGCTGACTGCTGAAAATATGCTGAGATGGCGCTGTCTTTCCCCTGTATTTTTTATTTTCAAAGTCCACACTTCCTGGTATCCTTCTTCCGGTACAAACAGCCGCCAGGAACTTGCAATATTCTGATAAGAAGACTGGATTCTGGAAGATCCAATGCTGTGTACGCACTGATAATTTTCTACTTCCGTATTTAATGGACCTTCGCCGATATTCCAGCATTCTTTGCTTTTCTCGTCTCTTAGATAGATATATCTTGCATCGTCCTGATTCATCATACACATATCTGCTTTTTCACTGAGGTAATAGCTGCGCCCATGTCCTGTCTGGGAAATCTGCGCACAGTAATGATTTTCATTCCACAGATAATTATACCAGTATCTTGGTGTTCTGGTTTCTGTTATAATGCAGGAATTTCCATCTTCTGAAAATGTATAAGGTTTCTTTTTTTCATTGCATAATGTATCGCTCATTTTCAATTCTCCTTATTTTTAACCTACAGATCCTGCCACTGGCAGTTTCTGTAAATTGAATGACAACTGCAAAGTCGGTACAGTCTTTCCTGTACCGACCTTGTAGTTTCTCCGTTTATTTTTTCTCTTTTCTCGCAAGTACTTCTTCCCGCATCTTTGGTAATTTTTCTTCCAGATCAAATCTGGTAAAAATCAGGAACATAGCCAGGTTTACAACCAGCGGAAGATAGTTGGAAAATCCATAAATCGAATATCGCATGGAAGCAGTTGCACTTTCCAGCGATGCCTGATATCCGCCAATGGCAAGAAATGCGGATAAGATAACAGATCCAAGGCCGCTTCCCACTTTACTTCCAAATCCTATAGCTCCGCCCGACATTGCAACTAATTTCTTTCCATATTTCCATTCGTTATAATCTACCGTCATTGCTGTTAATACGCCGTACAGACACATCAGTGGAATCTGGATAAAGCTCGCCACAAGGCTGGTTGCTGCATAAACCATAAAGTTTTCCGGAATAAAGCAGCGGATCAGGGATGGAATGGCAGCTCCCATTAACCCAAGCTGAATTGTTTTTGTAACACCCAGCTTCGAAATGATCGGCTTGGAAACCACAAATCCGATTACCGTTGCCAGCATACCTGCCGCTCCTATGACTGCAACAAGATTATCGTTGCCAAAAATCCATTTTGCATAGTATGTACCCGAGGCTGCTGCCACTGCAGCGGTAATATTGGTAATCAAATTGAACAGAAGAACGATCACCCAGTATTTATTCTGCAATAACATTTTTATAGCATCTTTAAATGGAACTGCTTCCTCTTCTTCTGTTTCTGTCGGTGCTGTTTCTGATGCGTTTTCCGATTCGCTTTCAAAATCCGAAGCAAATTTTGCTTTTCTTCCATTGTTGTAGCAGATCAGGAAAAGTAATAAAACGCCAAGCGCAAGCGCAACACCATATTTGATCCATGCACTCTGTGTACCACCCAGCATATTGGTTACCGGAATTGTGATAATAGCAATGATTGTTCCGGCACCGTAGTTTCCGACTGCACGGAACAGCCCCATATTGCTTCGCTCACTCTGGCTGTGAGTACGCACAATCATAACCGCTGAAAACGGTGTGGCAATCATAGTATAAATAACTGCTGTTAAAAGAAGATTGGTAACCAGTACATAAATCAATGCCGCTGTCTGTCCTGCCTGAATCGGGACCGTAAACATCATAATGATGATGACTGCTGCAGGAATCGCCATTTTCAGCATCCAGGAGTAATATTTCTTATTCCCACCTTTGGAGTGGTCAATCATATTTCCCACCAGAACATCCGTCAGTGCATCTATAATCTTAGCGATCATCATCGCAATTCCGACTCCGCCTACCGCCATGCCGACTTTATCTGTATAAAAGTAAGTAAGCTGGCCAACCAGATTGGCCATCACGCCTAACGCTAACTGACCTCCCATATCAGCCATATAATCTCTTTTTCTCATAACTCTTCTTGCCCCGTCTGCATCATAGAGGACTTTTTGTTTCTTTTTTCCCATATCTTTTTCTCCCATCGTTTTTACAGCCGCTGTTTTATACTTGTATTCTATCAAGTATTTTGTTTCTTTTATTACATATAGCAATTTAATATTATATATTTGGGCATTCTTTTTTTATTTTTAAATTATATTGAACACTTGGAAGATTGCCTGACAGAAGAAAACATACTCCTTTTTCTGTCTCTTTTCCTTCTATTCTTCCAATTTCATTTCCCGTCGGATCTAATGCTGTAAGAACGGCCTCCTTAGCTTTTACGTAGATTCTTCCTTCCAGCGTTTCGGCATATAATTTTCCCTGAAAGTGTACTGCAGTAAACGGAAAGCCCATCATCTGTGCACCTTCCTGATACGTTGTCTTGTCCATTCCCGTTGTTCCCATCGCAGTGATCACAAATTCCTCTGCCTGCTCCAGTTTTTCCTTTCCCACTGGAAGAAGTGCCAGCGTAATCCGCTCATTTTCTGACTGGATCTCAATTTTTTCAGACAGCCGCAGACTTTCTGCTGGGCTTCCACTGAAATATCCGCAATACGGTGTATGAATTACGAACCGGGCATGTGCCGGATCAAACACCAGCTCTTTTGTATCAGAAATCAGTTTTCCATCTACCAGACCACATTCCTCCGAAAGTATCTTCCATTCTTTCATTGCCCGGTCAAGAATTGCAGCAAATTCACGATAATCTCCTGTGCCTGCGATTTTCTGAATTTCATCAAAGACAAGTGCCTGTGCTCCCAGATACACGCCTTCTCGTATCTCTTCTGCATTCTTCGCTGCCTGTTTCAGCCTGTTATGGTCTTTATATTTCCGCCATGCGTCACGATACGGTGACCATGCATAATACACACCGTGTTCTGCCTCCGAGAGATCTGCCCCATTCAAAAATCCTGCGTTCACTGCAACAGCCGCGTCTCCCTGATAGGTATCCCCTCCGTCCAGGAATACATTTCGCATACATGTGATGTAAGGTAAAAAAGTAGTTGGCATTGCGTGCATTTTCGGCAGTGTTTTCAAATCGTTCTGTGTATATACGACATCTACACGGTTTTTAGCCGCCGATACCAGCCCTTTGAGAAATACAGATGCCATAAATCCCCACTGACAGATAACCGCCGGATCATTATATACATCAAAAACACTCCAGATTTCATCGTCCGGCTGATCGTCCGCCTTTTCCGACGTATGATAATTGTATAAAATCAGTCCGTCCCAGTCGTTCAAGCATGCATAGGCAACCGTGTGCACATATGCTGTCGAATGGAAAGGATGTTCCCCATATTCATTCCACTCACTGAGCATAAAAGGCTTTCCTTTTACAATGGCAACGGAAGCAAGATTTAAAAGTGTTGTTGCCATAGAACCAACTCCTGTCTGCATGGTCAGCGGGTTCGTTGACACATATTCGGCCGGCCCTGCAACCAGATAGGTATTTGCCTCCTGGATCGGAAGCAGCGGGTGATTAAAATAGCTGTTATTTTCCATAAAATCCCCGTCGGTATGGCCATATACATCCGCTGCACCGGCAACCAGATTGCTTGTCACGATCGGAACTTTTACTCCAAGGGAATGAAGATAATCTTTCATATCCTGATAAAAATTACGATTCATCGTAATGCCAAATTCCATAAAATCAGCATAGCGGGCCGGACTTTCATTTTCTTCCCATTTTCCCAAAGGGTCGCATTCCGGCTGATAGAAATTACCTGCGGTTCCCTGCACAGTTCCTTTCTCAGGATCTTCTTCCTCGCCAAGCGCACATTTTCCTTCAAATGTCCATGCTTCTTTCAGACGCTCTCTTGTTCCATATTTCATCAAGAGGAAGCTGTTAAAACGATTTTGTACCTCATCCCGATATGGCTGCATCTCTTCCCGCTGATCCGTTTCCATCGTTCCTTTAATCGCAGAATCTTCATTATTGATCTGAACCGTGATCACCGCCGGATCGTCAATCAGCGCAAGACCTGTATAAGGATTCACATGACAGAGAATCTTTCTGGCATATTCTTTTTGCAGCTCTATCATCCGTTTATTGTACATGGGAAAACGTTTGATGCAGCTTCCCGCATTTCCTGGGTAGTCCAGCCCATCTCCTTCTACAAAATCTCTTGCAACGATAAGATCAATGTGAAAGTAAATACCCCGCTCTTTCAATTTTGCGACAAAATAGTCAAATCGATCCAGACCTTCCGGATGAAATTCTCTCCCGTTTCCTTTTTCATAATCTAAAAGTGGAGCTTCTTTACAGCTGGACCAGCTGCGTGGTTCTTCGCTGATTGGGGCATCTGCTGCATGGAGCCGAATCACATTCACGCCCAGGCTCGCAAAACGTTCCGCCAGTTTCTCTGCGGTTTCATGATCCGGGGTATTTGATCTTGCAGCCACATTAAACCCAAGAAATTTTGCCCTTACACCATCTTCAAAATAAAAATGGCCATTCCTTGTCGTTACAAATCCATGTTTTCCAGCTGGTGCATCCAAAAGATAAGAATAATCGAGAACACCTTTATTTGGATTCGTTTTATTAATTTTAATCGGTTGTCTCATACGTATGATCCGCCTTTCCTTTTTTCTAATCGCACTTTATCAAAAATGAAAGAAAAGATATTACATAAAAACATACAAAATTATATGTTTTCGTATTGTTATTTTTCTTTTTCCATTTTATACTTTAAATTTGGAAGTGAAGGAATCGTGAATTGCTTTGCAGAAACTTTCAAACGAAAATTTGATCCACTGCATCCCACAGATACCAGGAGAATATCATATGAATTATGTTACTTTTTGTAAAAATTACTATGCCGTTACAGGAATTCCTACGAATCTAATTACTGAAGCAGGAGCTATTTACTCTGCTTTATCAGAACAGCTCCACATCTCAACAGAGAGCCCTTATCCGCTTTATCCATCCGATTATAATCCCGAATTTCGTTTTGCATCTCCCGACATTGTATATGGCTCTGTCCAAATTGAAGCTACTGGTGAATATATCATCTTAGGCCCGGTTTTTTCCGTTCCTGTGACAGATGAGCTCGTCCGCAGTTATATGCATGACTCTGCCACGCCCCTGAAGTACAAGGAAGTAATCGCTGAGGCTCTCGCCTCCATTCCCCGGTTATCACATATCCAATTTTGTCAGCATCTTGTTTTCCTGCATCAATGTGTGAACCACAAGGAAATCAGTGTGTTGAAATTATTGGGACAGCGTGCACCCCAGCAATTGCGGCAGAGCCAGCAGCATTTGAAATCCATTACAGAAAATATGGAAAATAAAAAGATGCATAACACTTACCAGTTTGAATGCGAACTTTTTCAGTTTGTTCAAAACGGAAATGTAAATGCTTTGCAGAATTTTTTGAAGAATAATACATTACAATTAGAAGAAGGCAGACTTGCAAAAACCCCGATTCGCCATGCCAAAAATCTTTTTATCGTGACAGCAATCAAAACCGCTGTTCTTGGTGCCATTCCGGGAGGAGTAGATATTGAAAAAACATATCAGCTTCTGGATCTTTATATTCAGGAATGCGAGGCACTGCAGTCACTGGAAAAAATCCAGGCACTGCAATACTCCATGATTCTGGATTTTTGTCAGCAGGCAGGTGAAACCAAAATCCCTGCTGGAATCTCAAGAGAAGTTTATACCTGTATGAATTTTATCCGTACACATACAAACGAATCCATCTCTGTGAATGATGTCGCGGATTCCATTCAGAAAAGTACTTCCTACACGATGAAAAAATTCAAAACTGAGCTCGGCTTTACCATAGGTGCTTTCATTACAAGATGTAAATTAGAAGAAGCTAAAATGCTTTTAACCTACAGTACAAAAAGTCTGGCTGAAATCAGCAGTTATCTCTGCTTTTCCAGCCAGCCTCATTTTCAGAGTTTATTCAAAAAACAGTATCATATGACTCCTTTAGAATACCGGAAAAAATCCGGTGTAATGGATACTATACGGCTTTAGTTTATCCTTTCCAGAGGCCCATTACAAAAACCTCACCTGCCGTTTTATCTTTTGTATGAAAACAGCAGATGAGGTTTTTGCTAAGAATGAACATCAGTGCAGATGATAAACCAGTTTCACAAACGCCGGATCATCATGGTTTACAATTTCACTGTGTCCGAGATCTTTGTAAAACAGAACATAAAAAAAGCTTTCAATCCTTGTTTCAATCCCTCTGAGTTCATCATACAATCTGTCGTTTTACCCCTTATTTTCTGACATTTCTGTGGAAATATACTTTTTTCTTCCTCCTTCATTGCGAATCTTTCCGGGAAATGCTATAATAGCCAAAGTTGAAAGCGCGAAATCCGAAGCATTTGCAAGCTGCTTCGGAAAAAAAGACCATCCCCCGGACAAAAAGAGAGGGGATATGTCCATCCTACGGGACATAAGAAAGGAGTTATTCTATGCCTTATGATGACGTACAAAAATTTTCAGAGGCAGCCGTAAACAAAGCAAGGCTGCTGAAAGAACACCCGGGGAAATACTTTCTCCGTGCAGTCATGGCCGGTTTCTTTATCGTGGTTGCCATGATTTTCTCCAACGTGGTAGGCAATACGTTCCAGAGTACAGATCCTGCCTGGGGAAAACTGCTTGGCGGTATTGTGTTTGCCATTGCGGTTCTGCTGATCGTTTTTATCGGTGCAGAGCTTTTCACCGGAAACAATCTTGTTATGGCATTTGGGGCCTATGACAAAAAAGTCTCCTGGGCACAGGTTGGAAAAGTATGGCTGGTAAGCTACATCGGAAACTTTGTCGGATGCCTGATTCTCTCCGTAATTTTCGTACTGGCAGGTGCTTCCGGTACTGCCGATTATTACGCAGGATTTATTGGAAATAAACTTTCCATTCCTGCCGGAGAAATGTTTTTCCGTGCCATTCTCTGCAACTTCTTCGTCTGCCTTGCCGTTGCCTGCGGCATGAAATGCAAAAATGAAGTTGCCAAATTTTTCATGATTATACTTTGCATCACCGGATTCGTTGTTGCCGGTTTTGAACACTGCGTTGCCAACATGGCCACCTTTGTTACCGCTGCACTTCTGGTCCCAGGCGGCATTTCTCTGACTGCCGCATTGAAAAGTATGGTCATTGTAACTATAGGAAACGCAATAGGAGGCGGTGTGCTCCTTGCCTGGCCGCTTCGAATGATGAGTGCAGATAAATGACAAAATCTTTATACATTGCGGAAAAACCGAGCGTTGCTCAGGAGTTCGCAAAAGCGTTAAAACAGAATATGCAGCGCAGGGATGGATACTTAGAGTCGGATCAGTCCGTCGTAACCTGGTGCGTCGGTCACCTGGTTACGATGAGCTATCCGGAAAAATATGATCCTGCGTTAAAAAGGTGGAGTCTCGAGACCCTGCCTTTTTTGCCTGAAAACTTCAAATATGAAATTATCCCGGAAGTAAAAAAGCAGTTCACCATTGTGAGTAACCTGCTCCACCGGGAGGATATTGAAACCATTTATGTCTGTACCGACTCCGGGCGTGAGGGAGAATACATCTATCGTCTCGTCGCGCAGATGGCCGGTATCAAAGACAAGAAACAGAAGCGTGTCTGGATCGACTCGCAGACAGAAGAAGAAATCCTGCGCGGTATCCGCGAAGCGAAGGACGAAAGTGAATACGACAATCTTTCGGCATCCGCTTATCTCCGCGCCAAAGAAGATTACCTGATGGGCATTAACTTTTCCCGTCTTCTCTCGCTCAAATACGGAAGCGCTGTCGCATCGTATCTCGGCACTAAATATCAGTCTATTTCCGTCGGCCGTGTTATGACATGTGTGCTCGGCATGGTCGTACGCCGGGAGCGCGAAATCCGCAGCTTTGTGAAAACACCATTCTACCGTGTCATCGCCGGTCTTTCCTTAAATGGACGCAATTTTGAGGGGGAATGGCGCGCCGTAAAAGGCAGCCGCTACTTCAACTCTCCGCTTCTCTATAAGGAGAACGGCTTCCAGAAAAAAGAGGACGCACAGAAACTGATCGAGGAATTAAGCATGCAGAATCCTCTGATCCCGCATATCCTGAAAATGGAGCGAAAAAAGGAAAATAAAAATGCGCCACTGCTTTACAACCTTGCGGAGCTGCAAAATGACTGTGCCCGCTTTTTCAAAATCAGTCCGGATGAAACGCTGAAAGTTGTTCAGGAGCTTTACGAGAAAAAGCTGGTTACCTATCCGCGAACCGATGCCCGTGTGCTTTCTTCTGCCGTTGCCAGGGAAATCAGCAAAAACCTGCGCGGCCTGCAGCAGTACGGCATCTGCAGCGGCCTTGCAAATGAAATTTTGCAGGGTGAAAGCTGGAAAAAGATTGGTTCCACCCGCTATACAAACGATAAACAGATTACCGATCACTATGCGATCATTCCGACCGGACAGGGTCTTAACAATCTGCGGAACCTCTCGGAACTCTCCGCAAAAGTTTATGAGACAATTGTCCGCCGTTTTCTCGGTATCTTCTATCCGCCGGCGGTCTATCAGAAAGTTGCTCTTGTCACCGAAATCGGCGGCGAGCAGTTTTTCTCCAACTTCCGCGTTCTCGTGCAGGAGGGCTATTTAAAAGCCATGCAGTATTCTTTCTTCCGTAAGAAAGAGGAGGACGACGAGGGCAGAAAGGAGGACGAGACGACTTGCGATCCCTCTTTTCTTGCAGCGCTGTCCCAGCTGCAGAAAGGCAGCGAGCTGAATCTTCTCGGCCTTTCTATCAAGGAAGGAGAAACCTCTCCGCCAAAACGCTACACCTCCGGTTCGATGATCCTTGCAATGGAAAATGCCGGACAGCTCATTGAAGACGAGGAGCTGCGCGAACAGATTAAGGGAAGCGGCATCGGAACGAGTGCGACGCGTGCTGAGATTCTGAAAAAGCTTGTCTTTATCAAATATCTTGCTCTGAACAAAAAGACGCAGGTTATCACCCCGACACAGCTTGGCGAAATGATCTACGACGTCGTACACCAGTCGATCCGCCCGCTTCTGAATCCTGAGCTGACGGCAAGCTGGGAAAAGGGACTTACCTATGTAGCGGAAGGCTCCATTACCTCTGAGGAATATATGGGAAAACTGGAAAACTTTGTGACACGCCACACGGTAAATGTGAAGCAGATGCGGAATCAGTTCCAGCTAAAGAGCAGCTTTGATGCGTCCGCGCCGTATTACAGAAAAGCCTCTTCCACGCGCTCCCGTACCGGGAAACGTACCGCTGCAGAAGACTCCTCTGCAAAGTCCTATTCCACCGCCAGAAAAAAGGGCGCACAGAACTCCTGAAATGTGGTAAGATAAACAGGAACTAAAACAAGAAAGGATGAATCACGCATGAAAGATGCAACCATTTCTGAACTTTATGATTTAACCCAGACCATTGCCGCAAAAATCTTTGAAGGCAAAACGTATCCATGGGAAGTGCTTCCGCTCATTAAAGATTTTATTCTTGAACTCGGCGAAACACTCGATCCGGCAGAATACGAAAAACGCGGCGAAAATGTCTGGATCGCAAAAGATGCCGTGATCGCACCGACCGCTTCCATTAACGGCCCATGCATCATTGGAAAAGGCGCTGAGATCCGTCAGTGTGCCTTTATCCGCGGAAACGCCATCGTCGGCGAAGGCGCTGTCGTTGGAAACTCCACCGAACTGAAAAATGTCATTCTCTTTAATAAAGTACAGGTTCCGCATTACAACTATGTCGGCGACTCTGTTCTTGGATACAAAGCCCATATGGGTGCCGGTTCCATTACTTCCAATGTAAAATCCGATAAGAAGCTCGTTGTTGTCAAAGGCGCAGATGAACAGATCGAAACCGGACTGAAAAAATTCGGTGCGATGCTCGGCGATGAAGTTGAGGTCGGCTGTAACAGCGTATTGAACCCGGGAACGGTTGTCGGAAGAAATTCCAACATTTATCCACTCTCCTGTGTTCGCGGTGTGATCCCGTCAGGTCATATTTTTAAGAATGCGAAAGAAATTGTCAAAAAAATCTGATAATTAAAAAAATTCTCTTTTATCGAGAGAAAACCAAACCGATTGATTTAAAAGACCGCCGGAAATTTTATCGTTTTCCGCTGGTCTTTGCAATTTTTTATCAAAATATGCTGGACGAATGACCAATTTTGTGAGACAATAACCATAGGTCTGTGAACAGGCTGGAAACAGTCCGTTCGAAAGACAAAAGCTCAAATAAGTACATATTTGAAAGGAGTTTAACAATGACTTATTCACACGAAGTAGAAATGATGTGTCCGGTTGCCCAGGGCGTGCATCACGGTGCAGCTCCGATTCCGGAGGAAGCAAAATGGGTAAAAGCAAAAGAAATCAAAGACATTTCCGGATTCACTCACGGTATTGGCTGGTGCGCACCGCAGCCGGGTACCTGCAAGCTGACTCTGAACGTAAAAGAGGGCGTTATCCAGGAAGCTCTCGTTGAGACCATCGGATGTTCAGGAATGACTCATTCTGCAGCTATGGCATCTGAGATTCTGCCAGGACTTACCATCCTTGAGGCACTGAATACTGACCTTGTGTGTGATGCTATCAATACTGCTATGAGAGAGCTCTTCCTGCAGATCGTTTACGGAAGAAGCCAGAGTGCATTCTCCGAGGACGGACTGGTTGTAGGCGCAGGCCTGGAAGACCTTGGTAAAGGACTTCGTTCCCAGGTTGGTACCATGTACGGAACTCTTGCAAAAGGACCTCGTTACCTGGAGATGACCGACGGTTATGTAACAGGTATCGCTCTGGATGCAGATGATGAGATTATCGGTTACAAATTCATCAACTTCGGAAAGATGATGGACTTCATCAAAGCCGGCGATGATGCAAACACAGCTTTCGAAAAAGCAAGCGGACAGTACGGACGTGTTGCTGATGCTGTTAAGATCGTTGACCCGAGAAAAGAGTAATCAGATAATTTAGGAGGATAGGAAAATGGCTTTATTTGAATCATATGAAAGAAGAGAGAAACAGATTCTGGCTAAGCTTGCTGAGTACGGAATCAACTCCATCGAAGAAGCTGCAGAAGTTACAAAAGCTGCTGGCCTTGATGTATACAAAATGATCGAAGGCATTCAGCCAATCTGCTTTGAGAATGCAAAATGGGCTTACACTGTAGGCGCAGCAATCGCAATCAAAAAAGGATGCCGCAAAGCTTCTGAAGCTGCTGCAGCAATCGGTGAGGGACTTCAGTCCTTCTGTATCCCGGGTTCTGTAGCAGATCAGCGTAAAGTTGGTCTTGGCCATGGTAACCTTGGTAAAATGCTTCTGGAAGAGGACACCGAGTGCTTCGCATTCCTGGCTGGACATGAGTCCTTCGCAGCTGCTGAGGGTGCTATCGGTATCGCTGAAAAAGCAAACAAAGTACGTCAGAAACCTCTGCGTGTTATCCTGAACGGTCTTGGAAAAGACGCTGCTCAGATCATCGCTCGTATCAACGGCTTTACTTATGTAGAGACTGAGTATGACTACTACACCGGAGAACTGAAAGAAGTATTCAGAAAAGCATACTCCGATGGACCGCGTGCGAAAGTTAACTGCTACGGCGCTAACGACGTTCGCGAAGGCGTTGCTATCATGTGGAAAGAGAACGTTGACGTTTCTATCACCGGAAACTCCACCAACCCGACTCGTTTCCAGCATCCAGTTGCAGGTACCTACAAAAAAGAGCGTATCGAAGCTGGTAAAAAATACTTCTCCGTTGCTTCCGGCGGTGGTACAGGACGTACTCTTCACCCGGACAACATGGCAGCAGGTCCTGCTTCCTACGGTATGACCGATACTATGGGACGTATGCATTCTGACGCTCAGTTTGCAGGTTCTTCTTCTGTACCGGCTCACGTAGAGATGATGGGTCTGATCGGCGCAGGAAACAACCCGATGGTTGGTATGACTGTTGCTGTTGCTGTAGCTGTTGAAGAGGCAGCAAAAGCTGGCAAATTCTAAAGTTAGCCAATACTTGCGTAAATAGAATTATTTGAGCAGAAAAGAAGCGCCGCGGGATTTTCCGTATGGCGCTTCTTTTTTGTATATTTCTGAAAATGTATATGAGTGTATCGTGGTTATCTCATCACTGGAATATCCGATCTGATCGCCTAAATAGTTGCTATAATTCTCCGACAGATCTTCTCCGGTTTCCTTATCATACATTTTTCCTCCGGTTCTCGTAGATATTTAACGTAAAAAAGACCTCATAACCACATTTCTATGGTTACAAGGTCTTCATTTTGTTATTTTTCAATTACTCCGGCTTGTGTCCGGGCTGATGATCGGGGTAAGGGACGGTCGGTGATCTGTTAGCGAACGGCTAGAGGATCAGTGACTTTGCCCTTTTGAGGATCAATAGGGTTGCCCTTTGACAGAAGCGTTTCTTTTCACATATTTATAATTCTTATTTCGCGCTGATATATTTCTTAGCAACAAGTGTCTCCGCACACAGTACAGCTCCGCCTGCTGCGCCGCGGACCGTGTTGTGGGACAGGCCTACGAATTTCCAGTCGTAGATGGTGTCTTCTCTTAAGCGGCCTACGTTGATTCCCATGCCGTTCTCGTAGTTGACATCCAGGGTTACCTGCGGACGATTATCCTCGGTCATGTAGCGGATGAACTGTTTCGGTGCGCTTGGGAGGTTCAGTTCCTGCGGAAGGCCTTTGAAGTTCTCCAGTTTCTCGATGAGCTGCTCTTTCGTTGGTTTCTTGCGGAACTTAACGAAAACAGCTGCGGTATGTCCGTTTAATACCGGTACACGGATGCACTGGCAGGTGATCTTCGGCTCGGTTGCTTTTACGATCACGCCGTTCTCGATTTTACCCCAGATACGAAGCGGCTCCTGCTCGCTCTTCTCTTCCTCGCCGCCGATGAACGGGATGATGTTGCCTTCCATCTCCGGCCAGTCTTTGAAGGTTTTTCCTGCTCCGGAAATTGCCTGGTATGTGGTTGCAACCACTTCATATGGCTCGAACTCTTTCCATGCCGTTAATACCGGTGCATAGCTCTGGATTGAACAGTTCGGTTTTACAGCGATAAAGCCTCTCTTGGTTCCCAGACGTTTTTTCTGAAACTCGATAACATCGAAGTGCTCCGGGTTGATTTCCGGAACTACCATCGGAACATCCGGTGTCCAGCGGTGTGCGCTGTTGTTGGAAACAACCGGTGTTTCTGTCTTTGCATACGCATCTTCAATCGCACGGATCTCTTCTTTTGTCATATCTACGGCGCTGAACACGAAATCAACTTCGGATGCTACCTTCTCGATCTCGTTTACGTTCATAACGGCCATCTTCTTCACACACTCCGGCATCGGGGTCTGCATTTTCCAGCGTCCGCCGACTGCTTCCTCATATGTTTTTCCTGCAGAACGCGGGCTTGCTGCCAGCGCAGTAATCTCATACCACGGATGATTTGCCAGAAGCGTGATGAAACGCTGACCTACCATACCAGTTGCTCCCAGAATGCCTACACGTAATTTCTTTTCCATGTTCATCGTTTTTCTCCTCTTCTGACAGCGGCTTTTTCAGCTTCTCATGGCAGGATGGAGTTTGGATAGGAAGCTCCTGCTCTGCAACACGTTTTCACTCTGCCGCTGTAATTCTTGTCTATCCTATAACAAAACAAACAAAAAATCAACATTTTTCCGCAAGAAAAATACATTTGTATGTCACTCGCGGACATTTGACAAATTTATAACGTCTGTCACGGATTTAACGATGTTTTAACTCAAAATAGGTTCTTCTAAGCCAAGTATTCCGCTGCAGCCTTCTCAATCCCATCCGGGTACTGCGTCCGGTAGCTCTCAAAATCAAGCCCCCTTGCCGCAATCTCTTTTCCTAGTTTCACTAAGAACGACGGAATCTCACTCTCAAACATCGTGCCAAGCTCGCGTCCCATCGTCTCTTTTCCCTGTACCTCATTTCCGCCCAGATAAAATACAAATGCCGGCTGTGCCTTGCCATCTGCCATCCGCACACCGCCGCGGAATCCCATCGGTCCGGTCTGGTGGGTACCGCAGGAGGACGGACATCCGGAAATATGAATCTGCGGAAGTGCGCCGTCCGGGATCTGTGCCTCCCCGACCGCCTTTACACACGCCTGTAACAAAGCCTGCGAATCGCGTGCACCAACCTGACAGATCGACGCACCGATACAGCTTACCGATGTCTCAAACTTTGTCTGAGCAGTCTCCTTCGTCGCCTCCAGAATCTTCTCTGCTTCTGCTCCGGTCAAATTGATGATGTAAGCAGTTTCATCCGGTGCCAGGCGAAGCTCTGTGCCGTCAATCGTCTGCATCATTTCTCCGAGGGCTGCCAGCGTCTCTGGGCGCGGCTGTCCGCCAATCGGATGCCAGATAACCGTATAAAGTCCCGGCTGTTTCTGCTCCAGCACACGTTCTCCCGACGCGCTGCTTCCATCGCCTGTTTTGCTCTGCTTTTCTTTTATTCCTGCCGCTGCCATCACTTCCTCGCGGGAAAGATCCAGCTGCTCCCCGGATGCCAGTACCTCCTGAAGCTTCTCCTGATACGCCTTCCGGTAATTTTCCGCTCCACCGAGCGCTTCCTGCATATACCGGGTACGCGCTTTTCCGCGGTTTTCGTAATTGCCATATGCCCGGAATGTCAGCCACATCGCCTTAATGTAATAAAGAATCTTCTCCGGCGCAACACCCTCGGCAACTTTAACGCCAAACTGCGGATTGTTTCCCAGGCCGCCTGCACTGTACACATCAAACGTTCCGTCCGGACAAGCCGCAAATCCCAGATCGCGGTAGGTCGCGTGCGTCACATTCGCCGGTGAATTAGAGAAACAGACCTTGAGCTTGCGCGGCATCTTTTCCGCATTGATAAAGGTCATCAGATATTCTCCCGCCGCCTTCGCCCACGGCATAACGTCGAAATATTCGCCCTCTTCCACGCCGGAAAGCGGAGAACACATCACATTTCGCGGAAAATCCCCGCCGCCGCCCATCGTCACGATCCCGGCATCGAGTGCCTGCTCCATCAATTCACAGACTGATTTCTCATCCAGATTGTGAAACTGCACGCTCTCACAAGTCGTAAAATGTACCATATTTACCTGATATGCACGGATTGCCTTTGCGATAAATGCAAGCTTCTCCTTCGACACACATCCTGCCGTCATACGCAGACGCAGCATGCTCGCCGCGCCGCCTTTCTGTGCATAACTGCCGTAACGTCCTGAAAAGCCCTTATATGAGCCCTTATCCATCTTTCCTGCATAAAAATCCCTCGTTTTTTCACAAAACTCCGGAAGATCTGTTTTCCACTCCTGTGGAGCAATTCCTATCATTGTTCTCTCCTGTTTTCTCTTCCTGCTGCCACCACGTTTTCTTACGGCACTTTCGGTTCCAAAAGTGCCTACCCATAAACAATAACCTTCAAATTCTACTTTTATTTTACCAGCTTAGCACTTACACCAGATCCAGCGCCACTTCCATCATATTGGTAAACGTCTTCTCGCGTTCTTCTGCCGTCGTCGCCTCTCCGGTCACTGCCGAATCCGATACGGTCAGGATACAGATCGCATTTGCGCCCGCATAGGCAGCGTTGCTGTAAAGTGCCGCCGACTCCATCTCCACTGCCAGCACGCCCATCTGCGCCCAGGTAGTTCCGGTCGGCTCAAGCGGTGGATTGTAGAACATATCGGAACACAAAATATTACCGACATGATATTTTAAATTTCTCTTTTTCGCAGACTCAACCGCCTTTTCCAGCAGCTCATAGCTGCACACGCAGGAATAATCCCCCGGCAGGCGGAACTGTTTTACATAGTTGGATGTCGTACAGGATCCCATCGCAAAAATAAGCTCGCGCACCTTTACCTCCGGACGCAGCGCACCGGCTGTTCCGATCCGGATCAGATTCTTGCATCCATAAAAATGAATCAGCTCATACGAATAAATTCCCATCGACGGACAGCCCATGCCGGTTCCCATGACAGACACGCGTTTGCCCTGATAATAGCCGGTATAACCGTACATATTTCTCGTTGTATTGAACTGTTTTGCATCCGTCAGAAAATGTTCTGCGATATACTTTGCCCGCAGCGGATCGCCCGGAAGCAGAATTGTCTCCGCAATCTCGCCCTGCTTTGCCCCGATATGAGGGGTCGGTGTGTTCTGAAGTTCAGTCATATGAAATACCTCCTTTTTTTCTTTCTGTTTGGTTCTAGCTTCTCGCCCGGCTTCCCTTGCCGTCGCGGTGCCCTATTTTCAAACGGCTCAAATGAACCGGTTTTTCTTTATACATAACGATCGGATCGTCCTCGGTGCCGTCCAGCAGATGGATTGCCTCCAGCGACTCGGTACGTCCCAGCTTGATGCCGCGCACACCTTTCGCATTCTTCTTCATCTCCGATATCTCCTCAATCGGGAATCGCAGGAAGATACCGCTGGTTGTCTGGATGACCGCCTCTCTCATGCCGTCCGCCGGCTGTACCGAGAGAAGCATATCATTCTCCTGAAGCTTGGTTGCCGCCACTGTCCGGTTATTTGTCTCAAATTCCCCGCCCGGCACGATCTTGATCATCGCATCCTTCGTTGCAAATAATAGCTTCTGTCCCTTTAACTGCGCCGCATTCACCACACAGACCGGACGTTCTTTGGTGCCATCAAATTTACTCAGGTTATCAATCGGCACACCCTTATCGCGCAGCTTTCCAAACGGAATCTCCGTCACCTTCACCTGATGGAATGCACCCAGATCCGTAAACAATCCGATCTTATCCGTCGTATGGCACGGCAGTACATACACATTCTCCGTGTCCACTGTCTCCCGGTTCCGCTCGTAGATCGACGGTTCCAGAATCTTGCAGTAACCAAACTTGTCCAGCACGAACACGCCCGGTCTGGCGCTCTCCGCCGCCTCGTCATACACCGCCTCGCGTCCATCCTCGATCTTCGTCCGGCGTTCCACTGCAAACTCTTCCTTGATTGACTGCAGATCTTCTTTAATCACCTCATCCATCGCCTCACGGCTGCCGAGAATCTTCTGGTATTCTTTGATCTTGCGAAGTGTCTCTTTGTACTCCTTCTGCAATGCCAAAATCTCCAGGCCAATCAGTTTATAGAGACGCATTTCCAGAATCGCAGATGCCTGTTTCTCCGTAAAATGAAGCTTCTTGGCGTCTTCCTCAAATCCCGGTGTGCGGAACTGGATTTTGGAAATATCGCCCTCCATCAGGCAGGCTTTCGCATCTTTCAGATTCTTCGAACCGCGCAGGATCGCGATAATCAGATCGATGCAGTCGCAGGCTGTGATCAGACCTTCCTTGATCTCCTTCTTCTCCTGCTCCTTTTCCAGAAGCACCTGATACTTGCGGGTATTATTTTCATACTGGAAATCCAGGTAATTCTTTAAGATTCCCTTTAAATTCAGCGTCTCCGGGCGTCCATTCGCGATCGCCAGCATATTGACGCCGAATGTATCCTCCAGTTTTGTCTTTTTATACAAAATATTCTGGATTTTCTCAATATCCGCATCTTTCTTGAGTTCCAGAACAATCCGGATTCCTTCTTTATTCGATTGGTTGGAAATATCCACCACATCGGCAAGTTTCTTGGACTCAACCAGATCTGCGATATCCGACAGACATTTATTGATGCCCGCGCCGATCATCGTGTACGGAATCTCCGTGATCACCAGCTTGTCCCGGTCAGAACGGCGTTTTCCAAGCTCCACCTCCATCCGGGCACGCAGCTTGATGCGCCCCATT
>OLQY01001096.1_pt1 | contig 25385 bp, 21 predicted proteins | sample 1672851 | NCBI WGS metagenome assembly OLQY01 (sample SAMEA3136730, study PRJEB25190) | human gut metagenome | reverse complement strand
TTCTGCTTGACAGTATGCGGGCAATGCAAAAAAAAGGCGCGATGCCGTGGCCATTCCACGATTTCTGGCTGCGCGACATGGCATATGCCTCCGGAAAAGCGGGGCTTACGCGGAAACCGGAGAATGTTAAGAAGAGTTCCTATGCATTCTTTCCGGGATGCCAGCTCGCCGGTTCGGATCCGCGCTATGTGACGCGGACGTATGAGTGGCTGCGTTCCAAAAAGCCGGATGCTGCGATCTGGATGACCTGCTGCGGTGCGCCTGCCGAGTGGGCAGGCGAAGTGGACATCCACGCGGCACATCTGGAGGAAATGCGGCGGCAGTGGAGAGAGCTTGGCGAACCGACAGTGGTTTTAGCATGCCCGAACTGCCGGAAGATGTTTGAAGAATACCTGCCGGAGCTTCCGGTTGTCTTTCTGGCGGAAGTGATGGAAGAGTGGGGCGTGGAGACGGCTGGAACGGCTGGAGAGCCGTATGCCTTGTTTGATCCCTGTGCCAGCCGCTATTACCCGGAATTGCAGGAGAGTGTGCGGCATCTGGCGGATGCAGCAGGGATTACATGGGAAAATCTGCCGTATGACGGGAAAAAAGCGCGCTGCTGCGGATACGGCGGACATATCGGGATTGCTTCTCCGAGCCACACAAGCTATATGACAACTTCCCGTGCAAAAGAGGAGGAACTGCCGTATGTGACCTACTGCGTCAACTGCCGGGAGTCCTTTGCCGGACAGGGTAAGGAGGCGGTTCATATCCTCGACCTGCTGTTTGGGTTAAATGGCGTGGGGCGCCCGGCGGCGACGGTGACGGAGCGCTGGCACAATCGCCTGGCGGCGAAACGGGAACTGCTTAAGACGTACTGGAATGAGACGATCGAAGAGGAAACACATATGAAATTAGAAGTTGAGAAGGAGCTGGAACGCAAATTGTCAGCGAGCCAGATTTTGATCGAAGATATGGAACAGGTCATTGAACACTGTGAGCGGGAAGACCGGGGCATCATCGACCCGGAGACGGGACATCGGATCGGGCATCTGAAGATCCAGCATATGACCTACTGGGCAGAGTACGAGGTGCTGCCGGACGGCGGTTATAAGCTCTGGAATGGCTACAGCCACCGCATGAATCTGGAAGGAGAGTGATGAGTATGCCGACGATCGATGGAGGCGGAAGAGATCAGCGGATCAAAGAGGCGTTGGAGAAAAAAGTCATCTGCCGCCGGTGTCAGGTGGAGATGGTGCCGAAATCCACATTTTTTGACTATCTGGGGCACAATTTCCACACCGAGATCCTGTGCTGCCCGAAGTGCGGCGAGGTATATCTGCCGGAAGCGCTGGTAAAAGGGCGTATGGCGGATGTGGAGAGAGAGCTGGAAGATAAGTAGATAGTAGATATAAGTATGATTCATGAGAGATGCTTTTGGATCTGAAAAGGATAGGTGAGACAGGCTGGCTGCGGGGATTTGCCATGTGTGAACATGAGAACACAGCCCATTTGCGGCTGGCTGCATCATGGGAGAACTGTAATGAATTGAGATAAGGGGATGAAAGACGATGGTAATGAACGTACAGGACAGAGGTGTCCTGCCGGAAGAAATGCGCTATACATACAGTGTCTGCCCGGTCTGTTTAAAGCGCATTCCGGCAAAGCGGGAAGAGCGGGACGGGCAGATATATCTGGTAAAAACCTGCCCGGAGCACGGGACATTTTCCAGTGTAATCTGGAGAAATAAGCGTAAGTTTGCCGACTGGCGCGGGGAACGTCCGGCGGTGGGAGAAAATGAAAATCTAAATTGTCCGGCGGGCTGCGGTCTGTGTGCGGAGCACAGGCGCGCCACCTGCTGTACCCTGCTGGAGATCACAGCGCGGTGCAATATGAACTGTACCTTCTGTTTTGCGGAGCCGGACGGGGCGCAGGATCCGTCCTTAGACACGGTAAAACGGTGGATCGACGATCTGACGGAGCCGGGAAAGACACTTTTGCAGCTTTCCGGCGGGGAACCGACAGTGCGGGACGATCTGCCGGAGATCGTGGCGTATGCGAAGCAGGTTGGCTGTAAATATGTGCAGTTAAACAGCAACGGTCTGCGCCTGGCGGAGGACGAGGCGTTTGTAAAGCGTCTGGCGGATGCGGGACTTTCGTTTGTATTTATGCAGTTTGACGGCGTGGACGATGCCGTATATGAAAAACTGCGCCGCCGCCCGATGCTGGAAGTGAAAAAACGGGCGATCGAGCAGTGCGGCCGGTATGGAATCGGCGTGACGCTTGTTCCGGTCATTGTTCCGGGCGTCAATACGGAGCAGATCGGGGACATCATCCGGTTTGCCATTCAGCGGTCGCCGTATGTGCGCGGCGTGCATTTCCAGCCGGTCAGCTATTTTGGACGTATCCCGGAGCTTCCGGCGGATGATGACCGCTATACGCTGGATGAGCTTCTGGAGGCGGTTGTCAGCCAGAGCGGCGGGCTTATCAAAGAGGAACAGATCGCGCCATCCTGCTGCGATCACCCAATGTGTGGGTTCCACGGGGATTTCATCGTGATGCCTGGGGATAAATTGATGCCGCTGACAAATTATAGTGGAAAAACCGAGGCAGAACCGGAGGGCGAAGGTTGCTGCTGCGGTCCGGATCCGGCGGAGAAGAACCGTGAATTTGTCGGACGGCGCTGGGAACGGCGCGATCTGGAAGAGACGTGCTGTTGTGGAGAAAGTCAGCCGGAAAAAGAAAGCTGCTGCTGCGATGCCAATGCAGATGCGTATCTGTTGGAGAAAGCACAGCCCGAACCAGGAAGCTGCTGCTGTGGCGGAACTCAGCCCGAACCAGAATCCTGTTGCTGTGAAGAAGAATCAGTTGACATAACAAATATGGAAGACTTCTTAAAGCGTGCAAAAAGCCACGGCTTCACGATCACATCCATGGCGTTTCAGGATGCCGGAAATCTCGATATCGAGCGCCTGCGCCAGTGCAGCCTGCATGTGTATAAAGACGGGAAGAAGATTCCGTTCTGTGCATACTACTTGTCTCCGATGGAAAGAGGCAGATAATAGAAGCGCAGAAAGGAGAGGTGCAAAAAATGGATACAAATGAGTGCAGTCTCTGCCGACCGGGCGGATTTGCGCTGACGAGGCAGATGTTCCAGTTTGCGGGAATTGAGATACCGGAGGCGGGAGCGGCAGAGACGGAGTCTACAGATCCTGCAGTGCCGCTTCGCGTCATCGACATCGGCTGCGGAACCGGCGGCACGATGCGATGGCTTTCTGAGCATTTCCCAGACTGGCAGATTTCCGGCCTGGATAAGAATCCGGATGTGCATGAACCTGGCTGGATAGAGACTGGATGTGCGGAGAAACTGCCATATCCAGATCAGACGGCAGATATCATTCTGATGGAGTGCAGTTGTTCCAAGGCTGAGGAACCGGCGGCGGCGCTCCGGGAGGTGTACCGGGTGTTAAAACCGGAAGGATGGCTTTTGATGAGCGATATGTATGCCCGGAAGAAAGAGCTTTTCTTAGACGGGATGCTGGGACGGCTGGAGTCTGCTAAAACAATCCGTGACCGGCTGGCGGAGGCTGGATTTGCGCTTGCAAAGATGCAGGACGTGTCGGGAACATTGGCGGAGTGGATCGGGCAGCAGATCTTCGATGGAAATCTGGAATCCGTCTGCGTGGCGCTGGGGGCGGAACGGAAGATTTTAAAAGAAGCGGGCTGCGGTTATTTTATTGCGGCGGCGCAGCCGTCCGGGTTATGGCGGACACTTTCGTATGTAAAGGAGAAAAGTCCATTTTATCAGAAGAAATTTACATCCGTCTGGGGACAGCTTGGGGAAATGGCAGGTTCCGATGTACGGCTCGCGCCGGATTCGTTTTCATGGGAGGATTTCCGCACACTTCCCCTCACAACCCCGGAGGAACTGAAAGCGGAGCCGGAAACATTTTTATGTGTTCCAGCCAAGGAGATCGCGCGGATCATCACGCTGAAAACCTCCGGCAGTACAGGGGCACCGAAGCGCCTGTTTTTTACCGAAGACGATCTGATGCAGACGGCGGATTTCTTTGAAACAGGGATGCAGTACATGGTAAAGCCGGGCGATCGGGTCACGGTTTATATGGAAGGACCGGGATTTTTTTCGATTGGAGGACTTTTAAAAGAAGGATTGGGGCGCATTCAGGTGGAGACAAAGGTTCATGGACTGATTCACGATATGGAAGCGGCAGCGCGGGACGGCGAGGGGGCAGACTGCCTGATCGGTGTCCCAAGCCAGATGTATGCGCTGGCAGCCCATGCGCCGGGACTCCGCCCGAAAACAGTGCTTTTAAGTGCTGATTATGTGCCAGTCAGCGTGCAGCGTTTTTTGGAAAAAACATGGAACTGCCGGGTCTTTACACACTGGGGGATGACGGAAACTGGTTACGGCGGCGGCGTACAGTGTGGGGCGCGCGCGGGTTACCATCTGCGGGACCGGGATCTTTTGATTGAGATTCTGGATCCGGAGACGGGACAGCCGGTTCCGGAAGGGCAATACGGCGAGCTGGTTCTGACAACGCTTCGGCGGCGGGGAATGCCGCTTGTGCGCTATCGGACCGGCGATCTGGGGCGGATGATTGCAGAACCGTGTGCCTGCGGATGTTTAAAGCCTAGACTTGATAAGGTTGAGGGACGGCTGGATGACAGCGTCCGGCTGTCCGGCGGCAAAGTACTTTCCATGCACATATTAGATGAGCTTTTATTTGCCCTAGATGAGGTGGAAGATTTTCAGGCATCTTACAATGCGGCGCAGAAGCATCTGACGGTGGCTGTTATGAAGAAAGCAGGTTATGCAGATGCGGTAGGAAGCAGAGTGAAAAATGTCAAAGCAGCATTAACGGAATACTTTGGGAACTGCCTGACCGTCGCAGTGATAGAAAAAGAAATTTCCCCCTACATCGGTTCGGGTAAAAGGCGGCTGATCATCGAGGAAAAATGAAAAATGAGTGGTAAAATTCAAATTCATGAAAAACTTGACGATAAGTTTTAATTGCAGTATCATAAAATTAAAAATAATCGAGAAATTTTGAAAAAAATTAGTTAAATTTGACAAGAACAAGGAGAAAAAATGAACATAGCGATTGCATCAGAGACAGAGGAGATCGATGGACTGGTACCGACGACTTTTAAGGAGAGTCCGTTTTTGATGATTATTGACGCGGACAAGAACCAGATTTTCCATGTCTATGGAAAACAGGATCCGGACAATCTGGTATTTGCGAAGAAGGTGGTAGAACATGACTGTGAGGCAGTCATCTGCGGACCGATCGAGAAAGAACCGTTTGAGATACTGGTAAAGGCGGGCGTGACCCGTTATCTGGGAAGCGGGCATACGGTTCAGAAGGCATATAGCTATATGAACCGTTATAAACTGGAACTGATCCGCGACTACATCGGCGGACCGGGACCATTTGGACACAGCCATGATTTCAGCTGCGAGTGTGGGGAAGAAGAGGAACACGAGCACTAGGAAAGGATAGAATGCGGACGATTTATTTGATCCGGCATGGGAAGCCGGAATTTCCAGATGAACGGAAATACTGTATCGGACGGACGGATCTGCCGCTTTCAGAGGAAGGGCGGACACAGATTCGGGCGCTGGGGGAGACATTTGCGGGACGCAGAATTGAAAAGATTTATACCAGCCCGTTAAAGCGCTGCCGGGAGTCAGCCGCGATCCTGCAGGAAGTGATTGACAGAAGTATTCCGATTGAGGTCGTAGATGGTCTGGCGGAGATTGACATGGGGGAATGGGATGGTCATTCCTTCGATGAAATCCGGGAACAGTTTCCAGCGGAGTATGTGGCACGAGGGGCAGATATGTACGATTTCCGACCGCCGCAGGGAGAGAGTTTTGCAGATTGTGCGGGGCGCGCCAGGACAATCTGGAATGAACTCCGGATGAAGAGCCGGGGCGATATTCTGGTAATCGGGCACGCGGGTTGGTTCCGGACACTGATCAGCGGCTGGGAGAAGCGGAAAAAGGCAGAACTTCTGCAGATTCCCTTTGGCTACGGACAGGTGTATGAAAGAAAGGATTATGTATTTGACGCCTTGATCTCGGCGGCGGGGCGATCCTCGCGGATGGGGGATTTCAAACCGCTCATGAAGCTCGGCGCCCAGACGGTCCTGGAACGTGAGATACAGACGCTGCGGGCGTGCGGCGTACATGAAATCACGATCATTACCGGACGCCGGGCGGAAGATATACGCGCGGCGGCTGCGGGACCGGGAATCCATTTCATCCACAATCCGGCGTATGCGGAGACGAAAATGTTTGATTCCGTCTGCCTGGGGCTTTCCTATTATAAGGAAAAGCGGAAAACGGCAGGAAAAGAGACGCTGGATGGCATTTTCTTTTTCCCGGTGGATGTGCCGCTGTTTACGCCATTTACGCTGGAATATGAAAAATACCGGTTTGCGGAGGGCGATGGGGATGTCTATCTCCCGGAGTATGAGAAAACACCGGGGCATCCGCTTCTGATTCGTGCAGATGTGATCGAAAAACTGCTGCAGCATGACGGAACGATGGGGCTTAAAGGCGCCTGTGAACAGCCGGAAATCCGCCGGATTCCCCTGGATGTGCCGGATCCGGGCTGTGCGTTCGATGCGGATACACAGGAAGAGTTTCAGAAATTGCGTGATTGGGAGAGAAAACGTCCTGTCCCGGACAAAGAGGAGTGTGAACGTCTGCTTGCATGGTTTCACACGCCGGAGGCGACGGTGCGCCATAGCCGGGCGGTTGCGGAGCTGGCCGTGGAATTGGCAGATAGAGTTCTAAAGATGACATACAAAAGCCCTCCAATCGATAAACACAAAATCTATGCGGCGGCGCTTCTTCATGACATCGCCAAAGCATACCCCGAACATCCGGAGACAGGGGCGGGATGGCTGCGGCTTCTGGGACATACCGGGATCGCGGATATCGTTGCGGATCATATGGATCTGCCGGAAGAAAAGCTGGGATATCTGAATGAAAGCCTGATCGTGTATCTGGCGGACAAGCAGGTACAGGGAGAACGGCGTGTAACGATCGAAGAACGGTTTGCGGCAAAACGGGAGAAATTTAAGGATAACCCGGAGGCGCTGGCGGGCGTGGAACGGCGGTATCAGCTGGCAAAGCGTGCGGAGGCATTACTATAAAAAGGAAAAGAGGAAAATCATATGAAATTAATGAAAACAACCGAGGCAGTCGGACAGGTACTCTGCCATGACATGACGCAGATTATTCCGGACGTGACGAAGGACGCCGTATTCCGCAAGGGACATATCGTGCGTGAGGAGGACATCCCGGTACTGCTTTCGATTGGAAAAGATCATATTTATGTCTGGGAAAAGGACGATACAAAATATCATGAGGACGAGGCGGCGGACATTCTGCGCGGCATCTGCCAGAATGAGTATATGCGTGCAACCGATCCGAAGGAAGGCAAGATAGAGCTGATTGCGGAGTCGGACGGTCTGTTTCAGGTCGATGAAGAACGCCTCTTAAAGGTCAACAGCCTGCCGGAGATGATGATCGCGACCCGCCGGACGAATTTTCCGGTAAAAAAAGGTGATAAGTTAGCCGGAACCCGTGTGATCCCGCTGGTAATTGAAAAAGAAAAAATGGAAGAGGCTAAGAAGGCAGCGGGTTCAGAGCCGCTGTTAAAGCTGCTTCCGTATAAAAATAAGAAAGCGGGCATTGTGACGACCGGAAATGAAGTGTTCTATGGACGGATTGAGGATAAATTTGGCCCGGTCATCCGGGAAAAGCTTCAGGAATTTGGTGTGGAAGTTCTGGGACAGAAGATTATAGGGGACAATCCGGATAAAATCACGGAGGCAATCCAGGAATGGCTGGATCAGGGCGCCGATTTTGTTGTCTGTACCGGCGGCATGAGCGTCGATCCGGATGATACGACACCGAGCGCGATCAAGCAGACCGGGGCGGAGGTTGTCTCCTACGGCGCACCGGTACTTCCGGGAGCGATGTTCTTGCTGGCATATACGAAGGACGGAAAGCCGATCATGGGACTTCCGGGCTGCGTGATGTATGCGAAGAGGACCATCTTTGATCTGGTGCTGCCGCGTGTGATGGCAGATGTGCCAGTGACAAAAGCGGATCTGGCGAAAATGGGCGCAGGTGGTCTGTGCTTAAATTGTCCAACCTGTATTTTCCCGAACTGCGGTTTTGGTAAATAATCGAGCCAGAGAGAGGCGATGAGGCAGCAACCGCGATGGCACAACTGCGAAATGAGAAATGGATGGCTCATGCAGTATAAAAGAGAGGAAGTGCGTGATATGAATCTGTATGGGGAGATTCTGAAAAAACTGGAAGGGACGCCGTGTCTGGCGCTCGAGAGAAGCTTTGTGGGAGAAGAGGGAAATCTAGCAGATATGCGCTGTGAACTGAGAGAAGGCGCAGAGGCGTCAGAGATTGGAAAAGAAGCCCTGACACAGGGGCAGCCGGTCTGTGGGCGCGCCGGAAGCAGTTGGAATGTGGCGGAACCATTTTTCCCGAAAGAGCGCCTGATTATTCTCGGAGGCGGCCATGTGGCTCTTCCGGTGGCAGAATTTGGCGCGCGCGTCGGATTCCTGGTAACTGTGGTGGACGACCGCCTTTCCTTCGCGAATCCGGGACGTTTCCCGATGGCAGAGAAGGTGATCTGTGATGACTTTGGGCATGCGATCAAAGAACTCAAGATTCAGGAGAGCGACTATATCTGTATCGTTACGCGCGGACACCGCCACGATGCGGACTGCCTGCGGATGATTGGAAAAGGAAAAGAACCGGCGTATCTCGGCATGATTGGTTCGAGACGCCGCGTCGGTATCGTGAAACAGGAGCTTCTGGAAGAAGGTTACGATCCAGAGCGGATGAGCCGTTTAAAGAGCCCGATCGGTTTAAAGATCGGCGGTGTGACACCGGAGGAGATCGCGATCTCGATTTTGGCGGAGATCATACAGGTAAAGCGCATGGATCGGGAAGACAAACGTGTGAAAAACCGTTCCGATCTGGATTTTGATGTGCTGAAACGCCTGGCAGAGGAGCCGGATGAGCCGAAAGCAGTGGTCACGGTGATTGAATCAAAGGGTTCCTCCCCGCGCGGGGCAGGCGCGAAGATGATTGTCTACCGGGACGGACGGATTCTCGGCAGCATCGGCGGCGGCTGCAGCGAGGCGGCCGTGCTGGGCGAGGCACGTTCTCTGATCGGAAGCGGCAGGTACAAAGTAGTTCATGTAGATCTGACCGGCGAGGCGGCGGAAGATGAAGGAATGGTCTGCGGCGGCATTATGGATGTGCTGGTGGAAGACTTTGCCACGGATCGGGAACCGTGTGACCGGTAAGGAAACCGAAGCACCGGCGTATTTGGATAAAGAAATTTCAAATAAATGAAAAATAAAAAGATAAAAATAAAATACATGAAAAATCATCATAACAATTTCATGAAAATAGACGGAAAGGTTTGGAAAGAAAAACTGGAAAATTCATAAGAATAAAGGGAAAATGCAGAAAAAAGCCGCGTTATTTTTTGATGCACATAACGATCGTGTGCATTCAATAAGAATCATTGTAAAGATTGACAAAAAAAGTGCCACGTGCTACTATTTGATTAGCAAATATCATTATAATTTTCCGAAAATAACGGAAGAGTAAAAACCACATTGCTATGGCGTGAGGAATCGAAACGAGAAGGACGCCGGAAACGTGTGCGTGAAATGAGGGAGGAACCAAGATATGAGAAAAACGTGGGCACTTGTAATGGCAGCAGCGATGGCGGCAGCATCCCTGACCGCATGTTCATCCAGCAAACCGGCTGAGACAGCAGCACCGGAAACGGAGGCAGAGGCAGCTGAGACAGAAGAGACCGAAGCGGAAGCAATCGGCGACCAGCAGGAGATTCTGGTAGCGGCAGCAGCCAGCCTTCAGTACGTTATGGAAGACAAGATTCAGCCGGCATTTGAGAAAGAGAATCCGGACATCAAGCTGAGCTTTACCTTTGACAGTTCAGGAAAGCTGCAGACCCAGATCGAAGAGGGCGCGGATGCAGACGTATTCTTCTCTGCAGCGATGAAGCAGATGAACGCGCTGGAGGACGAGGGACTGGTTGATGCAGATTCTGTCGTAGAGCTTCTGGAAAATAAGATCGCCCTGATCGTTCCGAAGGATTCTACACTGGGAATTACCGGTTTTGAGGATATCACAAAGGCAGAGAAGATTGCACTCGGCGATCCGGAGAGTGTTCCGGTTGGACAGTACTCCAAGGAAGCCTTTGAGAACCTGGGTATGTGGGATGATGTAGAGGCTAAGACAAGCTTTGGTACCAATGTAACCGAGGTTTTAAGCTGGGTAGCAGCCGGAAGCGCAGATGCAGGTATCGTATACCTGACCGATGCAACCACCAGCGATCAGTTTGACCAGGTAAAGGTTATCGGATATGCACCGGAAGGAAGCGTATCGAAGGTTATCTATCCGGTTGGTGTTGTAAGTGCAAGCACAAAGAAAGATGCAGCACAGAAGTTTGTAGATTATCTGGGAACTGATGATGCGCTCTCCTTCTTTGCGGAGTATGGCTTCACAGCAAATAAATAAGCCGGGAGCGATGACTGTCTGGGATATGCAGCTGACTGTGTGAACAGAAAGCAGGACAGCGAAGGACAGACAGTGAACCATGTATGGAATAAAATCCGCCGCAGAATGCAGGGTCCGTTGAAAACCAGGTGTTCTGCGGCAGTTTTTATCTCAGTCGAGAAGACTCCCACCTCTTTAGGTGGCGAGTAATAGCAAATTTGTCTCAGTGGGAGTTAGGTCTCCGACTGAGATAAACGCTCCGCGAGGATGCGCAGTGATTCTGATCGGAATATGTCAGCTTCTCTGACCAGAATCACGCGCCAAGTCTCACGGATGTTCGACTTGAATAGTAAGTTTTCATTTTGTACCTATATATAATTATCTATCTAATGTATTCTTGTATCACTGAATAAGCCTCATATAGTTCTTCGTAGCTCACCCGGCAGTTCGCAGGGCTTGTGGAAGGCAGGCAGATGATTTCAATGCCCGTATCTTTGTAGCAATAGCGTCTGTACAGTTGTGCTGCTTTTTGGCCGGTTGCAAAGATTGCCTGTATTGGTGCTTCTTTTAGGATAAGATTCATGTCATTTGGTTTTGGATTACGGATGCTGCTGTCATCTGCTCCCCGAATCTCACAGCCTGCCAGTACATCCCATACTGCGATATGATTGCGCAAGGCAAATGTGATTTTATCTTTCTTAGTCTCCGGCACTTCCTCTCCACATACATCTGACAATACCTTCCAGAACCGGTTTCTTGGATGCCCGTAATAAAATCCTACTTCCCGGGATTTGGGGGATGGCATCGTTCCAAGCATCAAAACTTTAGATTCTTTATTATAAATTGGTTTAAATTCATGTGTTACATGTTCTACTTCCATAATCCAACTCCATTTACGCATACTCTGAAATTTTTGCTGCGAGGTGCGCGTCATGCAATTGCATGACATACTTCTACTGCGCACCTCTGCAAGTCTACACTCCGTTTCGGTCGGCGCAAAACCATTGTCCACCGGACAATGTGCGCCCTGCCGGATGCTATATCATGCAAATGTATAACATAGTTCTACTGCGCACCTCTGTAAATCTACGTTTTTTCGTCCCTAATCATAGCATAATTTCTTGTACCAGTCACTCTGTTTTCCTTTTTATCCATATGTTACTTGTATGTTGTTTGTTTTTTCGTCTACATGATTTGTATTAACAATTTATTCACATTTCGTTTCATCGGCTTGTCACAAATACACTTACTTTGAGTTCTTCATCTATATTTTTTATTAATTTTTCTTTATTTTAGAATGTATTAATTGAAAATATCCAACATTTTTTCGCACATTTTCTATTAATTCTACATTTCAATCGATTTTATCGCACTGATGGCTATTATGCTGATCCATATCATAAAAGAAAGCATTCCCGCTTTTTCAGAACTGGGAATAAAAATGTTTCTCCCTTCTACGGAATGGCGGCCTGTCAGTGCAAACCCACAATTTGGACTACTGCCTGCGATTACAGGAACTTTATACGTATCGTTCATTGCAGTAGTCCTGGCTCTGATTTTCGGCGTTGCCTGCGCATGCTTTCTGAATTTTTATCTTCCAGAAAAAATAGCCGCTGTCTTTCTGGCTTTTATCGACTTGGTTGCCGGAATTCCTTCCGTGATCTTTGGATTTATCGGACTTACTGTCCTGGTAAAAAGTTTTGCCACACAATTTCATATGGCAGCCGGACAATGTATTCTCGCTGCCGGGATTGTACTGGCAATCATGCTGCTGCCATTCGTTATCTCGACCTGTCACGAATCTATTCGCGTTGCACGTACACAATATGAAATGACAGCACTTGCACTCGGCTTTTCCCGGGAAATAACTCTGGTCAAAATCATTTTTCCGGCAATCCGCCCAGGCATCGTTGCCGGAGCTATGATGGCTTTCGGGCGTGCACTTGGCGAAACTATGGCAGTTATGATGGTCATTGGAAATTCTCCGATCTTCCCGAAACTTCTCGGTCGTGGTCAGACCTTACCTTCCCTGACTGCACTGGAAATGGGAAGTATCGAGTACGGCAGTCTCCATCTGTCCGCACTTTATGTCGCAAATGTTGTGTTACTGGTCATTTTGCTGGCCGTACTGGGAATCGGCTATCTTTTGAAGAGGAGGTTCGCAAAACATGAATTCTAAGGTATCCAAATATTTGATCCGCATTGTTCTAATCTTGCTTGGGCTAAGTGTCATTGGCGTTACATTGTTCCTCTTCCTGTACGTATTCTGGAAGGGAAAAACTGTCATGAGCCTTTCTTTCATTTTGGACAAACCTGCCGGTGTACCAATCGGAACTGCCGGTGGAATTTTCCCGGCTCTTATGGGATCTCTTTATCTCGGTGCACTTGCCGCACTGATTGGAGGAATCCTTGGAATCGGTGCTTCCGCATACCTTGTTTTTTACCATAGAAACAAATATGTGTCCGGCATTGTAAATTTTGCAATCACAGGACTGTCCGGTATCCCGTCTATTTTATTTGGTCTGGTGGGTTACACACTCCTGATCTATGGTTTTGGCATCAGCCGGAGTCTTTTGTGTGCATCACTTTGCGTCTCTGCCATGATTGTGCCATTTGTTGCGATCCGCGCCCGCAAAGTCTTTGAAGAAAAGGGAATTTCCTATATGACTAATTCCATCGGTCTTGGACTTTCTAGAGAATATGCTCTTAGAAAAATGATTCTTCCGGTCTGCTTCCCTGAACTTCTCGGAACAGTTGCACTTGGAATGGCATACGGAATGGGCGCAGTTGCCCCGATTCTGTACACAGGTGCAGTGATGCAGGCTGGCGTTCCTTCGAAACTGACAGATCCGTTCATGTCCCTGCCATATCACTTATATACTTTGGTAAACAACGGATTCTCTCTGGACTATGCCTACGGCACAGCATTTGTACTGATGCTTTTACTATTGATCATTCAACTGATCTGCAAATTTGTTACTTACATGAGAAAGGGAAACTAATATGTTAACAATCGAACATTTAAATTGCGGATATGGAAAGCATGAAATTCTTCATGATATTTCTGTGACGATTCCAGATAAAAAGATTACTGCCATCGTCGGACAATCCGGCTGCGGAAAGACAACATTTTTAAAAACTTTAAATCGTATGGTGGAAGAGGAACAAGGATATACAACCGGAAAGATTTCTCTTGGTGATGCCGATATCAAATCTATTTCGAAAGAAACTTTAAGAAGCCGTATCGGCATGGTCTTCCAGCAGCCGATTGCTTTTCCACACAGTATTGAGAAGAATCTGACTTATGTGTTAAAATATTATGGTATCAGGGATAAAAAAGTTCTGTCTGAAAAAGTAGAAGAAAGTCTGAAAAAAGCAAAATTATATGAGGAAGTAAAGGATCAGTTAAAAAAATCTGCCCTTAAGTTATCCGGCGGGCAGAAGCAGCGCCTTGCAATTGCCAGAAGTCTCTGTGTAAATCCTGAAATCCTGCTTCTCGACGAGCCTTGCTCCGCGCTGGATATGAAAAATACAATCGCAATTGAAGAAACCCTTATGGAGCTCAAAGGTCAGTACACATTTGTCATTGTTACACATAATCTTGGACAGGCAAAGCGCATCGCTGACCAGATTATTTTCATGGATCAGGGAAAAATACTGGAAGTTACTGACAAAGAAACTTTCTTTGACTCACCGGCTACAGAACTTGCCCGCGAACAAATTCAATATATGTAAGGGGAAACTTATATGATCATCGAAATTCCAGGCTATAAAACACTGGACCTTGACTATCTGGTCCTTGACTACAACGGAACCATTGCCGTTGACGGGCTGATTCCACCTGCAATCAAAGAGCGGCTGCTCCTGCTCGGAGATTCATTTAAAATCTATGTACTGACCGCCGACACTCACGGCACTGCGGCTGCCATGTGCGACGGACTTCCTTTGGAAATTATGACATTTCCTTCCGGTTCCGCCATGGATGAGAAGCTTCGTATTCTAAGCTCACTGGGGGCCGAACACTGTATCGCCATCGGCAACGGACGGAATGACGTACCAATGTGTCAGGCCGCTGCCTTAAGTATCGCAGTGATGGGTACCGAAGGGGCCTACGGAAAGTTGCTTTCAGAATGCGATGTCTGCACAACTTCCATAGCCGATGCACTGGATCTTCTGATGCTGCCGAAGAGACTGGTCGCAACCTTAAGAGGATAAATACTACTTCATAGAATACTGCATCATCGCATAATGCAGTTCACAGCCTTCATATATATCAGCCGGCAGTAGTGCTCTCGCCACAAGCTTGAGTTCTGCCTCCGGCTGGTCTACTCTCTGCAAATGTGCATAATCTCCATCAATCTGTTTTACAATATAATCACATTCCAACATCTTCGTTCTCCTTTACAACTTCAAGTTTAAATACATAAATCATTCCTTGTCCCACTATCATTTTACCATGAAATTGACATCTGTTAATGAATAAAATAAAAGAATATCTATAAAATATCAATCTCCTCTTTTTATTGCTCCCATGTCTTTATTTTGTTACAATAGAAGATATAGTTGAACAGAATTAAGATGCTGAATCTTATATAATAATTTTGCAAAACTGAAAGGAGACTATCATCATGGCATTTGACATCACACCTTATGTAGACAAAACACCAGCGGAGGTTCGGGCACTCTGCCGAGATGGAGTTATTGACTTCCCGACCGCAGGAATGTGCCGTGGTTACGCACAGGCAAACCTTGTAATCCTGCCTCCGGAATACGCAGCAGATTTCGAAGAATTTGCAAAAAAGAATCCATTTCCTTGTCCGATTCTTGAAATCATCAAAGGAACGCCCGACACACACGCCATGGGCGAAGGCGGTAATATCTGCACTGATATTCCAAGATACCGTATCTACGAAAACGGCGTATTTACAAAAGAACTGACTGACGTATCTTCTTATTGGAAAGAAGGCTATGTCGGCTTCCTGATTGGCTGCTCTTTCTCTTTTGAAGAGACATTGATCAAAGAAGGAATCGAAATCCGTCACATTTCCCAGGGACGTAACGTACCCATGTTTAAGACGAATATCCAAACCGTTCCTGTTGGACCATTTTCCGGTCCTATGGTATGCTCCATGCGCCCGATGACTCCGGAAAATGCACAGAAAGCTTATGATATTACAGTGAAGATGCCAAATGTACACGGTGCTCCGGTACAGATGGGCAATCCGGAAGAAGTCGGTGTTATGGATGTCATGAAACCGGATTACGGCGAAGCTGTTGATATCTACGAAGGTGAAATCCCTGTATTCTGGCCATGCGGCGTTACACCTCAGGCTGCCATCGAAAATGCAAAACTTCCAATCGTAATCACACATGCACCGGGACATATGTTTATTACAGATATCCTGAATTCTGAGTTGAATGATTATCTGGAAGCGCAGAAAAATAAATAGACTTTGAAATAAACTTTTATGCTGCTACAAGATGGTGGAAAATAACGTTGCAGAAGCATTCTTTATCAACCCACACCAGCTATGTGGCAGTTTTTACAAATATGGTAATTACATGCAGGAGGTACTATGACCGGACCGAAGGAACTTATTGACAAATTACATAAAAATCAGGAGCTTTCACTTGAAGAGTGGACCGAACTGATTAAGAATCGCACGCCGGAACTTTCCGAGTACCTTTTCGAACTTGCCAGAGAAGAACGCCACAAATACTATGGGCATGACGTTTATGTCCGTGGTCTAATCGAGTTTACAAACTATTGTCGAAACGACTGCCTCTATTGTGGTATTCGAAAAAGTAATGCAGCAGCACACCGGTATCGTCTGGACGAGGATACCATTCTTCGCTGCTGCCAGGAAGGCTATGATCTGGGATTTCGCACATTTGTCCTGCAAGGTGGAGAAGATGGATATTTTACAGAAGAGAGGTTTATCCACATTGTCAGACGAATCCGAGAACATTTTCCACAATGTGCGATCACTCTTTCCATTGGAGAGTGGAAAAAAGACAGTTATCAGGCATTCTTTGATGCTGGCGCAGACCGTTATCTCTTGCGCCATGAGACTTACAATCCTGAACATTACGCTAAGCTCCACCCGCCAATCTTAAGTGCTGCTCACAGACAGCAGTGTCTCTGGGATTTGAAAGATATCGGATATCAGGTCGGAACCGGATTTATGGTGGGTGCTCCCTTTCAGACACCGGAATATCTGGCGGAAGATATGCAGTTTTTAAAAGAACTCAATCCACATATGGTAGGAATCGGACCTTTTATTCCGCATCATGATACGCCATTTGCAGACCAGCCTGCCGGTACACTAGAGCTTACGCTCTTTATGCTTGGCCTGATCCGGCTAATGCTGCCGAAGGTCCTGCTTCCGGCTACGACCGCGCTTGGAACCATTCACCCGAAAGGCCGTGAGCTTGGAATCCTTGCAGGTGCAAATGTTGTCATGCCGAACCTGTCACCGACAGAAGTGCGAAAAGATTATCTTCTCTACGATAATAAAATCTGTACCGGTGACGAATCGGCACAATGCCGGCACTGTCTGGAACGCCGCATGGCATCTGTCGGATACCAGGTGGTGACTTCCAGAGGAGACTCACTCAATATTTAAAGTTGAACACACGTACAAAATCATTTACAACGTCACTATTTTATATCTATTCAAGAATGTGCTTTGGCACATTCTTTGTTATAAGGAGTTCCATTATGAGCTTAAATAATACACCGTCCGCCGAGCGGCTTCATATCGGTATCTTTGGAAAACGAAATGCTGGAAAATCCAGCGTTATCAATGCATTGACCGGGCAGAATCTGGCAATTGTGTCTGATATCAAAGGCACAACGACAGATCCTGTCTTAAAATCTATGGAGCTTTTACCTTTGGGTCCAGTCGTCATCATCGATACTCCGGGACTTGATGATGATGCCGATGTTCTCGGCGCACTGCGTATTCAAAAAGCTTATCAGATGCTAAATAAAACAGATATTGCAATTCTTGTTATAGACGGGACTGTCGGTATGACTGAAGAAGATAAAAAAATTCTTACCCGCATTCAGGATAAGAATATTCCTTATATTGTTGTATTGAATAAAGCAGATCTGGCTGTCTCCAAAGTCTGTCTAGGCAACCAGTCTGATTCTATTGTCGAATCCTGTCAAATTCCTTCTGAACACATTTTGTGGGTCAGTGCACAGGATCACAGCAATATCCAGGAACTGAAGGAATTAATCGGAAAGCTCATTCCTTCTTCTGATAATGACCGATATATCGTACGCGACCTGATCCGGCCAATGGACCTGATTGTTCTTGTTGTGCCAATCGATTCTGCTGCACCAAAAGGCAGACTGATTCTTCCACAGCAGCAAACCATCCGTGATATTCTGGAGTCCGGTGCCGTTTCCATTGTTGTAAGAGAAACAGAACTGGCTGATACATTAAAAAAACTCGGTCGCGATCCAGATCTGGTCATCACAGACAGTCAGGCCTTCAAACAAGTATCTGCCATTGTTCCTGAACATGTACCATTAACTTCATTTTCCATACTATTTGCAAGATATAAAGGAAATCTGAAAACAGTAGTGCATGGCGCATATACACTGGACAAATTAAAAAAAGGTGACAAAATTCTGATCAGCGAAGGATGCACACATCACCGCCAATGTGGTGATATCGGAACTGTTAAGCTTCCAAATCTGATTCGCCGATACACCGGAAAAGATTTTGAATTTGAATTTACAAGCGGAACTGAATTTCCGCTGAATCTTTCCGAATATCAGCTCATTATCCACTGCGGAGGCTGTATGTTAAATGAACGAGAAATGAAATATCGTCTAAAATGTGCCGAAGATGCACACATTCCTATGACAAACTATGGAACTGCGATTGCTTATATGAACGGAATCTTAAACCGGAGCATCTCTATCTTTCGAGACACGTTGGACTTAAAGGAAATCTAAATCTTGTAACGGACTACATTGTATGTTCATCCTTCACCAGAAAAGCACCTTTGGGTGCTTTTCTGCAAGGAATAGTCACTGTAAATACCGAGGCATTCTTGAATAAAAATTTCAAATTTCCGCCTGAATAATATGTCCAAAATTCATTTCATCTTTAAATAAATCGTAGACATAATCTGGACTTTCCAAATACAATCCTGTCTCTTCATCTATAAGTTTTTCAAAAACTTCTGAATTATAGAATTTATTCTTTGCTTCATCGTATTCTATACTCCAATCGGTACTAACCATATCAATAATATCCTGTATCACATATTCCAACAACTCATCTTTTTTGCACATTTTTACTCATCACCTTTCTCAATAGTTTCATACTATTTAAGTATACCATAGGCGCAAGTCATATAGTGCATCTTTTCACACAAAACTCATCGAAACGGCAAGTGATACTGGGTGGAAAAAAGATAGTTCAGAGGCTATAATGTAGATATTGCCAAAAGGCGTAGAGATGATAAATTGCAGGAGGATATCTATGATTCAGGAAATTGAGAACAGAAGAAGTATAAGAAAATATAAAGCGGATAAAATTAACAAGGAATTAATTGAAGATATAATATATAGTGCGACTCTTGCTCCGTCTGCCAAAAACAGGCAGCCTTGGAAGTTTATTGTATATCAAGGCAAAGAAAAAGAGAAATTGGTTGATGTTATGCGCCAGGGCATAAATTCAGAAAAAATCACGCATGCACTTATGAAAGAATGGGCGTTTGCCATACCAGATGCTGAAAATACTGTCAGAATTATGGAAGAGGCGCCATGTCTTATAGCAGTGCTTAACACAAATCAGAAAACTCCATTTGAAGGTATTGAAAATGAAAAACGCATCGTGGAAATTTGCGATTCACTATCCATAGGCGCTGCTATTGAAAACATGATATTGACAGCAACAGAACATGGATTAGGTACATTATGGATTGCAAATACGTGTTTTGCGTATAAGGAACTTGTAGATTTTATCAAAACAGACAACCAGTTAACCGGAATTGTTGCTGTTGGATTTGCAAATGAAGCTCCAGCTAAAAGACCACGGAAGCCATTCACAGATATTGTTGAATACCGATAAGTACATATGCACTTCCCCCTTCCTTTCTATGATTTAGATCGGAAGGGACTTAAAGAATCCGTTGCTGTTGCTTTTATTTCTATCTCAATATTTGAATCTGGTTTCTGCTAATCCTCTTTCAAAGAGCATAAAATGTCTGTTATTTGCTCCAGTCTTTCTGCAAAATATATTCCTTTTTGTCTTTCCTCTGATGACAATCCCATGTCAATCATATGTTTAAGCATTGCTTTTAAGCCATCATAGTAACCATTAAGATTATATACAATACACGGTGCATTTAACTGCTTCAGTGATACTTTTGACATAATCTCAGTTATTTCTTCCAAAGTACCTGTTCCTCCAGGAAATGCAATAAATGCATTGCCAAGTTCAATCATTTTGTTTTTTCGTTCCGACATATCCTTAGTTACGATCAGTTTTGTAATTCCTTCGTGCTGAAATTCATTTTCAATAAAAAATTGTGGCTCAACACCCGTAACATTGCCGCCTGCATTCAATACACTATCGGCTAATGCTCCCATCAAACCACTTTTAGAACCTCCGTAAATAAGTGCGTTGCCACTTTGTCCGATCCAGGTTCCCAGTTCTTTGACTGCCCTTTTTAACGACGGATTGTTACCTTCATTTGCGCCAAGATATACTGTAATATTCATTTAATTTTTCTCCTTTGTAAAAAAGTATTTTTCCAACCTCAACTCCGCACTTTTTCTTTATCTGTAAATTCAAAAATACCCTCTGCATTCATCCTGCTTTTATTTTAATTAGGACGAACAACCGTCTCATCTGTGCTTTCATTATCCCAATCCACGCCCAATACATTTCTGCCATTCATATATATCGGAAATTTAAACCGGAGACCTTTTAATATTCTGCCATCCTTTTGCTCTTCCTCATAGATAAACACATCCGACAGGAAGCTCTTCAAAAATGTCTTCTTTTCCAGATCTGTAAATTTATCATACAGCTTATCAAAGAATAAAAGGAACTGGTAAACATTATCTTCTGAGATTTTTTCCTGCCTGATATTATATAGTCTTGTTTCGACTTCTTCCATGGCATTCTCAATATCCGTGATTTCATCATATAATTTATCTAGCCGTTCCTGCATGTCATTATATTTTTTGTCATAATTCTTATCCGATACGGATAAATGATCCATCTGATCAGCAAGCCTGTTTTTCGCCCCGGTTGTCTGGCTCAGTCTGTCTTTTAATCCATCATACTCCCGTTCAAGCTCCGAAGTATCAATGCTACTTCCTATCTTCTTACGGATTTCCTGCTCAAACTTTGGATTCTTCACAAATTTGCGGATAATTTCCTCAACTGCCACATTAATCCTGTCCTCATTCCACTGTCTTTTATAAGTACAACGGTGTCCGTCCACAAGCTTCCTGTGTTTGCAGGCATAATAGAAATAATCCTTATAATAACCTCCATCCGAATGCTTCTTGTGGTTTACATTACCATACATACCGCTTCCACAGACAGGGCACTTGATAATTCCGGATAAAATATGTTCGTGCTCAAGACTATGTGTTTTTACCTGTAAAACACCTGTCTCCTGACGCTTTCTGTGTGCCTGATTCCACATTTCTTCTCTCGCCTTCTGTCTGCAGCCTTCCATTGTCTGGACAAGAATATTCTCACGCTCTATCTCTGCTACCGCAGATAAAATAGATATCATCAACTTTCCAGCATCCTTGGAGCTGTCAATTCCATCCTCTACACAGATAAGATTAACTCCATAATCCTGCATTTTCTGCAATGATGATAAAACATCTGCTGCATTTCTTCCAAATCTTGACAGCTTAAATACCAGCACATAATCAACATTGTCTTTACCACTTTCTATATCCGCAAGCATCTGTTTAAACTGTGGTCTGCCCTCTACACTTTTGCCAGATTTACCCTCATCAGAATATTCCCCTACGATAGACATTTCCTGATACTCTGCGTATTTTCTAAGCTTGTCCTTCTGTGCATCAAGGCTATAGCCTTCTACCTGCATGGAAGTTGATACTCTTGTGTATATATAGCATTTCTGCTGTTTTTTCATCAGATGTTATCTCCTTTTTACTTCCTTGGAAACCTCTTTAATGCTTTCAAGATATGCTTTTTCGACTGGCGTCAAAGTGATCTCCTGATATTTTCTGTATTCTGACTTTGCTTTCTCCAACGCCTGTTTATGACTTACAGAACCAGCTCCAGTTAAAAGTTTTCTATTTCCTGATGACAACACACTATCCAACTGCTTTACATAATCATCCATATACATTGGCTTATGTTCAATTGCATTAATTTCAGCAAGATCAAAATAACCAGAAACAAGATTGTTTAATACTTTGAGTTCATTTTCTTCAAGATAATTCTTTGCAATTCCTATATCCTTTAATGCTGGTAATTCACCTGAAAATGAAGTAAGTCCCATAAATGGCTTTTCTGCATCTGCGCGCTGATATATAACCTCTGCCGCAGTATGACCATGTGCTGCATAGTGAAGTTTATTCTGAACAATTTTAAAGAATCTAACAGACTCTTCGCTATGAGGATTGTAATCTACACTCGTAGCATACAAATCAAGAACCTGACGATACAAGACCTTTTCTGAAGATCTGATATCCCTGATTCTGTCAAGTAACTCTTTCCAGTAATTTCCTCCACCATTACCTTTCAGTCGCTCGTCATCTATCGTAAATCCCTTAATCATATATTCTTTTAACCGCTTTGTTGCCCACTGCCTAAATCTTGTTGCAATCACTGATTTAATACGGTATCCAAGAGAGATAATCATATCTAAATTGTAATAAGTAACATTATATGTTTTTCCATCATCTGCAGTTGTTCGGAATTTCCGAACAACTGAATCCTTATCCAATTCCCCTTCTTCAAATATATGCTTTATATGTTCACTTATATTTGATTTACTGCATTGATATAATTCAGTAAGCTGCTGTTGTGTCAGCCACACCGTATCATCTTCTATTTTAACTTCTATATTTGTCTGCCCATCATCAGTCTGATATATAAGTATTTCCCCATATTCATCGGTTCCAATTTTGTCCGCCATATCACCGCTCCAATCCATTACTTCTTAGTTATGAAATGTGAACACATGTGTTCACTATTGTCCCAACAAAATTTTATCATTATTCCAACTGCTGCTCAACCAAAACTTTTTCCGTTATACAAGACAAAATAAAAGAGACTCCACTCTTATGAATGAAGTCCCGTAATATATGTATACATCCTGCAGCATATTATCTGCAGGATGCCAGTTGCCTATACATACAAATTGAAGTTATCTATTTCTCCTCTTCGTTAAGATCTAGTTCATTACATATTACTTGCTATCCCTGATACCTTATTCTTTCAACCAGCGTTTCCTTTTTCAGATTACTGCTTAAAACGCAGGAAAGTACAATCTGCAACAGACCGACCAAAAAAATCATAATAAAAATTGGTACGATTGGAACATGATAGATATTCATTCCAAATATTCCATTATGTTTTGCATAGGAAAAAAGTGCATAGCCGAGCGGCAGACCAATGATCAAAGCTACGCATATGGTACCAACCGTAAACATCATTCCCTGTAACTGCAGACATAAATTTAATTGTTTATTTGTCATACCCACAGCCTGTAATACACCATATTCCTGCTTTTTTGTCGTAATATTCATGATCATGGTATTTGCCATATTCATAAAACCGATGAGTCCTACAACCGCCATAAACAGATAACAGCCAAGCTTCATCATGCGGGCTGCGAATTCTGCAGATTGTAACTGTGCATGATAGGTATCCATTTTTATATGCGAAGTATTAGAAATCAAAGTATTCAGACTCTGTTCCACAGATGCCACATCTTTTTTATCACAGTCCACCCACAGATATCCATAGGCTGTTCCCCTCGGATTCATGGAACGGTATACACCTTCCGGAATGACAAGATAAGTGTCCGCGCTTACAAAGGATCCTGCAATCTTTCCCTGATAGGTATAGGTTCCACTTCCATTCTCAAAGTCAAATGCAATGGATTCACCCGGAGCATATCCATCTTGTTCCATCCACGTTGACCAGCCAAAGAAAATATCACCATTCTTTACCGCCTGATCATAGTCCATAGAGCCAATATCCCCGTCTTGGCGCATAAAATCAAAATCATTTTTACTCACAATAGCAGCCGGAAATCTTGTTCCGTTCAGATTTACAGAGACAATCTCTCTCGTCATGACATCTGTCACTCCCGGAATGCTTTTGATTTCTTCAATCAGCGAATCATTCAATGGATTATCCGTCAGAATCGTATCCAGATTATTCTCCGGATATCTTTCATCATACTCAGCAGAATAGTCAAGCTGCAGTTCAAATTGTCCATGATTAACGGAAAGACGTGCTTCATGCTCCGTGTCAATATTTCCCACATAATTAGAGATAATCACAAACAATGCGCAGGAAAGCCCCAGTGTGAGGATGGTACCAATGGTTCTTTTTGGATTACCCGTTATATTTGCCATTGCCATAGAAAACACGGTGACATTTTTTCTGCCATTTCGTTTTCCTTTTTTTTGTGTTTCTGCATTTTCTAAATACCGTGTTGCTTCGATAGGTGAAATCCGTGAAACAATTTTCATTGGTTTACGCAGTGCCAAAGCAACGGTAAGAAATGATACGAAAATACAGAGAAGCATAACAGGCAGGGAAAACAGAGGCACCTGCTGATTTTGGACTCCCATAGAGCCAGTTCCGGTTGATACAAGGTTTCCCTGTTCTACCAGCCAGTTAAAACCGCATTTTGCAATCAGAAAACCAAGAAGCAATCCAACCGGTATTGAAAAAATTGTCAAAAACATACCCTCTCTGAAGATCAGTTGTTTCATCTGCTTTTTTGTCGCTCCCAGAGCCTTGATTTTTCCATACTCCTGTATCTTGTTGGCAATACCGACCTGAAAAATATTATAAATGACCACAACAGAGAAAAGTACAATTGCAAGAATCAAAACCCCGCATACCGCAATCGTTTCATAACTCGGCTGCAAGACCCATTGCAAATAGAGATCATTGACTATAACGTTTTTTTCTTCGATCCCACAAGCTGCTGCAATCTGCTTTATAACCGAATCAATATTATTCATAGATACATTTGCAGAATCATTTAAAGTAAAATAAATATTATACTGTCTGTCATTCTCTGCGACGTGCTCATCATAAAACTCCTGTGACCCGAAAGCAACATAAGATGCCTCGATGGTATACTCATCCCGATCATATAGGATTCCGCTGACAACAAATTCTTCCGGCTTATATTCTGACTGCATCCCTGCGCGGTAATCCAGTGTAACCGTATCTCCGATCTTTACATCACCATACCCCATTGCACGAAAAAATGCTCTTCCTGCGGCAATTTCCTGCATTTTTTCCGGATACTTTCCTTCCTTCAACTCATATTCTTTATTATAAGGAAGCATTTTTCTTGCAGTCTCATCCATGCAGACAAACCCGCCTTTTTCATTGCCTTTTATGATACCTTCGGTGCACATAGTGCCTGTAGCATCTATTTCCGCACGGCGGTTTACTTCTTTTAACTGCGATCCGTCTGCGGAAACAAACAGACCATAATTGCTTCCATATGATCCTGCCGCCTGACTTTTCTGTAAATGAATTACCCCATTTCCCACAGTACTGATGATAACAAGCAGCATCGTGGTCAGACA
>OLQY01001089.1_pt1 | contig 25478 bp, 20 predicted proteins | sample 1672851 | NCBI WGS metagenome assembly OLQY01 (sample SAMEA3136730, study PRJEB25190) | human gut metagenome | reverse complement strand
TTTTAATATATCATTATTGGTTTTCTTTTTCACGTGCATCATAACGTTGACCATAAATAAAAAATAAATGAAAATAGAGATTTCTATTCTATGTACTTAAATAGTCACATAGAATATGAAATCTCTTTTAATTTAGCTCACACTACTTACACTTAACTTTGCTCTTTCTCATGATCCAGCTTCAATAAATCCAATATCTGTTCCTTGTCCATATGCATAATATTCATGTTATTTTCCTCTACGAATATATCTGCTAATTCTTTCTTCATCTGCTGAAGATTTTGAATACGTTCTTCAATCGTATTTCTCATGATTAGCTTATATACCTGTACATTAGACTGCTGTCCTATACGATAAGCACGATCACTTGCCTGATTTTCTGCTGATACATTCCACCAAGGATCGAAATGGATAACCGCTTCTGCTGCTGTTAAGTTGATACCTGTACCTCCAGCTTTTAAAGAAATCAGGAATACTTTTCTTTCCTTATCCTGGAACTTCTGTACTAACTCTCTACGTTCTTCCTTATTTGTAGTTCCATCCATTCTAAAATAAGGGATATGAAGGTTTTGTAGCTCTACCTGAATTAAATCCAGCATAGATGTGAAGTTAGAAAACAATAATACCGATTTATTATTATCAACCAATGTCTTCACTAACTCTAGACAAGCCTTTAACTTGCTAGAAGGAGTCGCTATGTTATCATAAATCAAACGAGGATCGCAACAAATCTGTCGTAAACGAATTAACATTCCTAAGATTTGGAAGCGATTCGCTTTTTCTATACCTGTTTCTTCCTGTAATTTTGCATTTACTTGTGCTAGATTAGCCATGTATAAGTTTTCCTCTTCTTCATTCATGGCCACTGATAATGTTGTTTCTGTTTTCTCAGGAAGTTCTTTTAATACATCTTTCTTAACACGTCTTAAAATAAATGGCTGTACCATTTTCTTTAAACGTTCTTGTAAATCCTTGTTTTTCTTCAACATAATTTCTTTTTCAAAATTTTGTGAGAAATAACGATAATCAAACAGATAACCTGGCATTAAGAAATCAAAAATACTCCATAGCTCCGCAAGGGAGTTTTCAATTGGTGTACCTGTTAAGGCAAGTGCATACTGACTTTTTAAACGTTTCGTAGATATCGCATTCATTGTTCTCTGGTTTTTAATATACTGTGCTTCATCTAATATTTTATAGAAAAATGTACGTCCTTCATAATATCCGACATCACGTTTCAAATAATCATAAGAAGTGATTAATAAATCCATATCCTCACTATTACGTATTAACTCTTCTCGTTTTTCTTGAGAACCAGTAATACAACATACTTTTAAGTCACTCGCAAACTTCAAAACTTCATCTTCCCAGTTATATAATACACTGCTTGGCACAACTACAATACTGCATCGACCTTCCTGTTTTTCACTTTCTAGAAAGCTAATCACCTGTAATGTTTTCCCAAGCCCCATATCATCTGCTAAAATTCCACCAAAGCCATACATATGCATCAGTTTCAACCAGCGATAACCATCTTTTTGATAGTCTCGCAATAAATCTTCATAACCAGCAGGAATTTGAATATCTTCTGCTTTCAGCTTTTTGAAGGAATCCAAAACATTCTGTACAACCGTTTCTTTCTTAAATGAAATAAATTCACTATTCTTCGCAAAAGCATCTAACATAAATAAACGATATCCAGGAAGCTGTATACAGTTATTCTGTAACTGAGCTTCATCAATATGGAACTCCTGTAACATCTGATCTAATTCTTCTAATTGATCACTTTTTAGATTCAGTAATTTGCCATTTTTCAATCGATAAAAATGTTTCTTTCGACGATATGCTTTTAACACATCCAACAATTCATCTTTTTGAATATCCTTGCTATGAAGATCGATCTCTAATAAATTATTCGTTAGACGAATGCCAGCACGAAGATTTACCACATGCTTTTTATTCATATTCTTTAATATATCACTTACAAAGACTTCACAATACTCAGATAAAAAAGGCAATCCATCACGCATAAATGCTAATAATGTTTCACTCATATCATAGAAATAAGCACAATGTGTTGTAGTATCAATCTCATCTGCATACTGCGCAATAAAATTCTCTACGATTTCCTGTTTTAATGGGATATACCCTTGTGTATCTGTAAAGCCTGGAATACGACTATCTTCATACAATACATCTAGCTGAAAAGATACACGATTCTTATCATCGATATCACCATATAACTCTAACCCATTTGGTTCTAGTGTATAATCATATTTTGCGATACCATACATTTGCGCATAATCGCGAATTTCACTTAATACATATTTATAAAAATCAGAAAAATCTTCATTTCTAACATATAACTGCTGCTCACTTAAAGAATCAATTAACTCCAAGCATTTCCCTTCTGCATCAAAACGATAACGATACAACACATCATCCTGCATACGGTATAGATGCTGTTTACCACGTACTCCACTTTTCAATAAAGACCAGTTTCTGAATGTTAGAACCACATAATCTTCTTCACTCTTTATTCGAATGTCTAATAGCTGACGCTTATCTTTTAATTGAATATTTCGATAACGTTGTGGTAAACGAGCTAACAATTCATAAAATTCATCCATATATAAAGATGGAATTTCCATCTTACCTGGATCCGATACCAACGTCTGCCCTTCATAGAAACAGTTCTTTAGAAAACGTACAACTTCCTGGCTATCTTCATCAAAACGATCTAATTTATGCGTAAATGCTAGATATGCACCATATTCTTCATAGCTTTGTTTCGCTAATCGCTGGAAGAACTCCTGAATATTAGAAATCGCATACCATTTACGATCTCCAATCTTCAAAGATACATACATATGATCCTGATTTGTTTCTACATTCACAAACAAATGTACCTTTTCCACATGCTCTCGTTTTTGAATCTCTAAATAATAAATTCTACTTTCCTGTAAAATATGACTGCTAATCGCAAACTGCTTCATCAATTCTCTTCGTTTGCTGTTTTCCTTTACCATGGATTCAATATCCTGACGTTCTTTACGAATCTCCTCCTGTAAAGTTTTCTTGCGAATAGGTGTCAATTCTTTCACTGTCCAGCTCTCTTTTTTATCTTCAGTAGCTGATTTTCCCTCAACCTTTTTGACTACAGGCTCAGCCTTTTTTACTTCTGCTGATTCTACAGCTTTTTCACCTAATTTACGCTCATAAGAAAATGGAAATTTTTCAGGATTAAGTTCTTGAATCTGATACAATACAGCTAATACATGTTCACATATCTTCGTCTTTTTACAGCTGCAAAAATAAAAATCCACATCATTTTCTTTATTCAAATGAAAATGCATAGTGGCAAAAAACTCCCCCTTCAGGGTTTCCATTTGCGCTTCTATATTATATTCATCATTGACCTTCGAAATATAGATTTTTTTAATTAAATCCTCTTTTTGAACTTTTTTCGCCTTCACAAGCTTAGACTCGCTCTTCGTCTGTCTTTTTATATCTTCAACGGTTAATCTCATTTATCTTCACTTCCTATCATAAAAATAGGTATTCCTTTCCTTTACAATACAAAAAAGCACACAATATAACCCGCTATATTGTATACTTTCACGACATTTCCTCTTATATGATACCTGTAAAAAAAAATAAGTCAATGAGTTTTGTTTAATTTAATCTTTTCTTTATAATTTTCAATGCTTTATCAGTTTGTGCAAATAATAACTTAACCAATACTGCTTTCTTTTTGCACTATCAAATATTATAATAGTATCACTTGATAAAGATACTTCATAAAACACTTACGAACACTCATGGGAGGTACATATGAAAACTATATATGATCTAGGTCCAGGCTCAATTTTACTAGCACCATCTTATCTGCATACATCCATACGTGAAGCATTATTATCCTCTCAAAATGGTTTATTAGGATTAAAGCTATATACACTTGATGGCTGGCTACTAAAAAATACTACCAAACAAATTACTTCAAAAGAAGCTCTTTTATATCAATACAAAGAACGTATTGCGACTATCTATCAAACATTAAAAATCTATCAGGAAGTAGCTTATTCTCCTGTTTTTTTAAACGAATGTTTTAACTTTTTAGATTCATTAAATTTCTGGAATATAACTTTTGATCAATTGCCAAAAGAAAATGATGCACATCTAGAATTATATACCATTTTATCCCAAATAAAGGATTTACCTTTACCATCTCATCGCATCCAGCATGCCTTAGCTAAACTATCAAAGACATCACAGAAGAATGTGTATATCTTAGACTGTTTTCACACGCTAGAAGAAGAACATCTGATTCAGCAGCTTATAAGTATGGGAGCTAATCTTATCCCTATGCCTGAAACATCACCTGAAAAACATTTTTATCATGCAGTTAACAAACGCCAGGAAGTAGAAGCCTGTGCACAATATATCATTGAACATGAGCTTGATGCCCAGCAAATTCATATTACACTAACAAATGCTTCTTATAAGCCACTTATAACGCAAATCTTCCAACGTTATCAAATCCCATATACAATGCTTCAAGATGCCCATGCGAATATTATTCCCCATTGTTTTTCTGCACTATTTTCTTATTATATACAGCCTGATGAAGATACATTATCTGCTATCTTAGATTGTGGTGTCTTCTCTATCCCAAATCTTCAGAAATTAAAAGACTACTTAGAAATCTTTGCCTGTGGTATCGAAGAACCATTTACCCATTTGACTAATTCATTTAACGAAGGACACATTCTTGACCCAATAGAGCTAGAAAAACTACGTACTCTTCAACAGGAAGCTGAAAGTGTACGCCAAGAATTGATTCAAAAACTACAGCCCCTTTTCACATCAGATAATATAGCTGATGTTCTTTATACGATTGTCTCCTATGTACAGGAATCTATATCAACAGACACTGACGATCGTAAAATGTTTTTACAGATTGAGACTATGTTGAAAGATGTATACCCTTATCTAAAAACAAAAGAAGATATATCCTTCTTCTTATATTTCCTACAAAACATGAGTTCTCAGACTTCTATTCAGACACGTAGCGGTGCCATTATCGCAGATCTTACACAATCACCATTCGAAAAAGAATATGTATTCATTCTAGGAGCTACACAAAAAGACTACCCAGCTTTCAAGCCGAAAAAAGGCATCTTTGATGAAACTTATCATGCCTTTATTTCCACCTATCCTTCCATGGAACAACGCTATCAGTTTTATATAAAACAACTATCAAATTTATTAACATCCGCAAAACATCTTTGTGTATCCTATCCATTAGGAACATATGAAGGAAAAGGATTAGAAGCTGCCCTAGAAATTGAACAATTTATGGAAACACGTTCTACCGCATTTCCACTATATACATACTATGAACCGATTTCTACTTTAATTCATCTATCACCGGATATGGCAGAAGCAATATTCATTAAAAATGGAAAAATACATGGTTCTATTTCCGCATTAGAACGCTATGTAAAATGTCCTTTTTCATACTTCCTTCGCTATGGTCTATCTTTAAAAGAACCAATGAAAATTGGTTTTCCTGATTCCTATGCAGGAACATTATCTCACTATATCTTAGAAACCTTTACGGAACAATATGGAAAAGAATACACAAAAGTCTGTGAAGAAAAAATAGAAGAAGTGCTACTTCAAGAAATAAACGTAATGAAAGACGTTTTCCCTTCCTTAGAGAAAAAATTAGAAAATGTTATGCAGAGAATCCTAACCTCTATGACACAGACTTTACAGCTATTAGATGAATTTGAACAGCACTCCATTCTACGCCCTTTCTGCAGTGAACATGAATTCCATTATCAGATCCCTTTACGAGAAGATGTGGAATTAGCACTGAAAGGCTACATTGATCGTATTGATGCTTCTGATGAATTCCTATGTATTCTTGATTATAAGAGTTCCAGCAAGATGTTATCAGAAGCCAATGTATTTGCGGCAGTACAATTACAGTTATTAACCTATGCGATTGTTTGTCGAAAAGAATTCAAAAAACGTGTACTAGGCTCCTTCTATGTATCCTTGAAAAATGAAAATATACCATATATTGCAGGCAAACTATCAAGAAGAAAACCTGTTACACACATTCCTTCAGGAAAAGAGGAATATGAAGAAGTCCGCTACAAAGCACATCGTCTACATGGATGGGTAATGGATGAAGAAATCAATGCCTTAGATGACAATGGAGGACATATTGTCGGTATTTCACAAAATAAAGAAGGCGAAGTCAAAGCTAGAAAATTGTATGATCTAGATAGCATTGAAAAATACTTTACTGAAATGTATCAGATTATCGGAAATAGAATCCTACATGGAGATATTTCTTTAACCCCAATGGAAGATGCCTGCTTATACTGTAGCTATCATGAAATATGTCGATTCAAAGGTTTATACGCTGAAAAGAAACTACTAGTAGAACCAGAAGATGATCTTTATCAACAAAAGAAAGGAAGTGAAGAAGATGCCTAAATGGAACCCCATGCAGCTAAAAGCAATTGAAACAAAAGAAAAAAACATTCTTGTCTCCGCATCTGCAGGAAGTGGAAAAACAACTGTTCTAATTGCTCGTTTAATGGATTTGGTAATGAAAGATCATGTATCCATTGATTCTATTCTTGCCATGACCTTTACAGAAGCTGCAGCCAATGAAATGAAAAAACGATTAGCTGCCGAATTACAAAATGCTTTAAAAACAGCAACCACCGAAGAAGAAATTGCCTATATCACAAGACAGCTAACCAGCATTCAGACAGCACATATTTCCACCATTCACTCCTTCTGTCTTTCCATCATTCAGGAATATTACTATATTCTAGGATTAGACCCACAGCGTATAGCCTCTATCATGGATAATGGTACCATGGTATTATTCCAACAAAAAGCATTACAGGAAGCATTTGAAAAACAATATCAGCTTCAAGATCCAGTATTTTTACAGCTATGCCAAATGTTTTCTGCTCGTCCTGAAAATGATGAAGCCTTATCCAATATGGTAAAAAATCTAGCTACTCTGGCTTCTAGTAAATCAAATCCAGAAGGCTGGCTACATTCTCTTGCGCAAATGTATAAAGATAAACAGCTTATCGAAGATCTTCCCAAAGAAATATACGATAACTTCTTTGAATATCTTATGGTAGAAATTACTCGATATGAAGAAATGCTAACTCGTATTGATGAACTTTATCGCTTAAAATATGATGATCAGGTAAAAAAACATGCCATCGTCCAGCAGAAAATCAATGCTTTATATGATATACAAAAAGCATTAGAGGCAAAAGATTATCTGGCATATCGCACGGCATTTCTAGGAATCGTACATGCCGTTATACCTCCAAGTCCTGATAAAGAAGATAAAGAATATGCTCGTTTACGTAAAAGTATTCTTGCCCTAGAAGATACTCAATTAGAAATCTTATTCACTGAAAATGAATTCATGCAGGATATTCGCAATCTATACCCTTACATCAAAAAATTAGTAGAAATCTGTTTTGATTATCGAAATGCTTATGCTAGTATGAAAGAAAAACAAAAAGTTATTGATTTTGATGATATGGAACACTTTGCACTTGATATCCTACAAGCCAAAAATGGACAAGTCGCAAATGCTTATCGTGAAAAATTTGTGGAAATCATGGTCGATGAATTCCAAGACAGCAACGATGTCCAAAATCAGTTAGTAATGTTAATATGTCGAGAAAACAATGTCTTTCGTGTAGGAGATATTAAACAATCCATCTATGGATTCCGTCATGCCAAGCCATCACTTATGAAAGGCTTAATTGACCATCGAGGTATTCATGATGAAGTCATCTACCTATCCAATAACTATCGTTCAAAAAAAATGATTGTTGATTTTAATAATGACTTATTCAAACGCTTAATGAACATTGAAGGCTTCTCTTGTAGCTATGCAAAAGAAGATGACGTAGAAACTGGTGTTCCTGCACAGCTAGAAGATAATGTCCCTATCTGTTTCCATGCGATATTTCATAATGAAATAAAAGAGACAGAAGGATTAATTGTTTCTAAAAATGAATTAAAAGCTAGTTATATCGCAAATCAGATCCTAGAAATTAAAGAACGCGATCATCGCAAATGGAAAGATTTTGTCGTACTAGTTCGTGGAAATGCACGTAAAGACGATATGAAGAAAATCTTTGATGAACTTCATATTCCTTACTTCATTGACATTAAATACGGTTTCTATCAATCCAATGCTGTACAGGTTATACTATCCGTATTAAAGTGCATTCTACATCCCCATGATGATATTAGCTTTACTGCAGCTATGTTATCCCCATTATTCCAAAAATCAACAATGGATCTAGCTGAGGCAAAACTACAAAAAGAAAAAACACAATCATACTATTCCTGGTTTAGTGAACATCCTTTTGATGGATTTGAACAGCTTCAGGATTTAATCTATCAAAAAGATCATCTTCGTATTAGTGAATTATTAAACCTTTTATACAATACGAAAGATTACTATCGCCTACATACAACAATACAAGAGAAAACAAATTTAGATTTATTATTTGAAAAAGCTGTACAATTTGAAGAAAAAAATGCTTCTGGATTATCTTCCTTCCTAACACAAATTGAACAAATCAAAGATGCGCAAACTGCTGAAGCTATCCCTATCGGAAGTGAGGCCGATGTTGTTCGTGTAATGAGTATTCACCAATCCAAAGGGCTACAATTCCCTGTTGTCTTCCTATGGTCTACTGATAAACAAACACCTATTGAATTCAAAGACTTCTGTATCAGTGACTCTGAATTAGGCCTTGCCATGAAAGCTATGGATCTTCCTAAGCGTTATGTACGAACCACAATTCCACGTATCGCAATGGAACATAAAAAGGACAAAGAAGAATTAGAAGAAGAAATGCGTATTCTATATGTTGCGACTACTCGTGCTCAAACCGAAATGCATATTGTGGACTGTATACTGGATTTAGAAGCCTACCATCAGCCACTTACTATGTCCAGCGTATACAATCGTAATGGTTATACATCATGGATTCTTCAAACCTTCCTATGCAACCCAAGTCCTTTATTTACCATTAAAGAAATACACCGTTTATGGCATAGTGATGTGCAAGAAGAAAAACTTGAAACCTATCACCCATTTAAGACTTACCAAAAGCCAATAAAAGAAATTCAAATGATTACCGCATCCTCACAAGGACATAATGATTTCCCTAAATTCCAACTATCACAAGAAATGCAAGGAAGTGATTATGGAACCATGATGCATACAATGATCGAACATTTAGGAACTGCTCCATGGTCTAAAGAACTCATTCAACAAACTGCAGATACATTAGAAATATCTTTACAGCCTTGGGATATAAACACATTAATTCAATTAGGAAATGACACTGATTTCTTAGCTATGAATCAAGGTAATATCTATCATGAAATGCCATTTATGGTAAAAGATGAAGATTCCATTCTTCATGGTTATATGGACTTTGTTTGTTTTCAGGATACTACCATTTACATTGTAGACTTTAAAACAGATGCAGTTGAAGAAGAGGAATTAAAACAGCGTTATAAAGAACAGTTAGGTATGTATCATAAAGCATTGAAAATCCTTTATCCTACTCATAAGATACAGCCAGCTATCTATTCTTTACATTTACATAAAATGATAAATATATAATGAAAAAAAGCAATGTCAGTTATTTAACTAATACATTGCTTTTTTATCTAAGAATTAATTGATTTTTATTTATTTCTAATTAACCTTTAATTGCACACTATATTGATATCGATCTCCACGATAATAAATCTCTGCATACTCTACTATTCTATTATTTTTATCAGTTGTAACTCTTTGTACAAAAAGTAAAGGACTTCCTACTTTAACGTTTAAATACTTGGCTATTCTTTCATCCGCCACTACCGATCCTATTGTTTCATTTGCTGAATTAACTTCATATCCTTTTTCTTTAAATAGTTGATATAGAGAACTATTAGGCTTTGATAACTCTTCTTCTGTTAAATTTAAAAAGCTTGGGCAGTATACACTTTGTAACCCAATAGGTACTCCCTCTAGATATCTTAATCTTTCATGCTTACTTACAGATGAACCTTTTGCAAGACCTAACTTTGAACAGATAAAAGGGGAAACTTTTTCATCAGAATTAAAGGATAGTAACTCTGAACTAGTTTCAACATTTTTATTTTCTTCAGAGAAACTAAGTAATGATTGAAGCTGTAAAGATTCTTTTTGACTCACTACAATAGTCCCAACTCCATGAATTCTTTGTAAATATCCCTCATCTACCAAAATTTGCACTGCATGTCTTACTGTAATTCTACTAACATTAAAATATTCTTGAAGCTCTGGTTCAGCTGGAAATGTATCTCCAATAGAATATTCCCCATCGATTATCTTTTGTTTTAAAATATCATATATTAGAAGATATTTAATTTTATTTTTATTCATATGATTCACCCCGTCAATTATAAAACTTGCCTTCATTATAATTCATAACATATTGAATGTAAATACTATACAATGAAGGTTATACTTGCTGTTTAATAAACAAATTTCATACATACAAGTTTATTTTTCAGATTGCATGAATACATGTGATATAAAAATATTCGATTATTTTCACTTTAACTCTTTGTATAGTATAAATTAACATATATAGATAAGAAGAAAACATCTTAAGATTATATACTGAATATATCTTAAGATGTTCATTATTATTATATAAATGATGCTAAACGATTAGCTAAATCTTCCAAATCAAAGTTATTTACTCGTTGTACTTCTTCATGTAACTTAATAAATTCTTCATTTTCAAAATCTATGAAAGCTCCCACTATAGATCCTACAATTGTAGCTATCGTATCTGTATCATAACCAATATTAACAGCATCAATTACGGCCTGTAATGGATTATCTTTATTTAAGGCAATAATACCAAAAGCACAAGGAACTGCCTCAGAAATATGAAGTCCGCTACCTACAACTTTAGATAGTTTTCTTAGTTTAGCTTCTTTATCTCCTGCTTCTTCTGCGATTTCTAAAGCTAATTTTGTTCTTTCTACTACACTCGCTCCAGCAACAACTCTTGAGATAGATCTTGCTTTAGTATCTCCACGATATGCACCGTAAAGTCCAGCATAAATAGCTTCATCTATAGTTGCATTTTCTGCCAAAGCTGCACTTACAGCTGCTGCCACAGCACACGCACCTGAAATTGCTAAAGAGTTATCATGAGTAACTTGTGTAACAATAATTGCATCATCAATAGCTTTTTCTAAATTTGCTGGATTTAAAATACCTGCTGGAGCTATCTTCATTGCTGCCCCATTTGTCGCTTTTGCTGCATAATCAACAGCTGCTGCTCCAGGTAAAGGTTTTAACCCTTTTTGATCTGGATTTTTATACATTTCAATTGCGCCTCTAGTAGTTGGACCAGCAAATCGATTAAAGTATTTAGGTTCATTTGACCAATCTAAGATTGCTTTTATTACAATGTCTTTATTAAGTTTTCCTTCGTTTTCTACTATTGCGTTTGATAAATAATAAATCTGAGAAAAATCATCTGTGATCTCTCCTGCTTCATTACCTAATGCAAATGCAGTTTCTCCTGGTTTAATAAAAGTCTTAACTCCTCCATTAAACTCTTCTCGAATAGCTTCATAAGGCATATTTTCGGTTGCTGCTCCCATCGCATCACCAATAGCTGCCAAAGATAATATACCTTCAATTTTCTTATTTAATTCCATATAAACCTCCTATTATCAAATTCACTAATTCATTTTTGCTTCAGGATCTTTTATTCCAAATACAAATGTCAAAATCATTCCACCAACAAATGATAATGCTAAACCAACAATATAAGCCCATAAAGTTTCACCTGCAAATGCTGGTATTGTAGTTAATCCACCGAAAACAAATGCATTACCAACAACATGGAACATTCCCATAAAAGCACCACCAATTGCAGCACCTAAACATCCAGCAATCAAAGGTGTTTTATATTTTACTCCTAATCCATAAATTGCTGGTTCAACAATTCCTGATAACATAACTGAAGTTATTGCTGTAACAGAGAAGTTTTTCAACTCTTTGTTTTTTGATTTCAAAAAGATTGCAAAAGCTGCGCCTGCCATACCAAAGTTAGCATTTGCTCCGTATGCAATAAATGGAGAACTACCATTTTTAGCAATATCAGGAATGATTACCATTGTATTTGGAGCCCAATGTACACCAAACATAATTAAAATATTCCAAATTCCACCTACGACTGCTCCAGTTATAATTGGATTAATATTAGCAAGCCAATCTACTAGCTGTGCAATTCCAATACTAATATAATTTCCTAGAGGTCCAACTAATCCTACTGTTAAAGGAACAAGTACAACTAACAATACAGTTGGAATAACAATCATATGCAAACTGCTAGGTATTTTACTTTCCATAAAGTGTTCCATTTTAGATTGAATCCATGTAGTTATGATTGCTGGAATAATTTGACTTGTATAGTTAAATACCGGCATAGACATACCAAAGAAATTAACTGTATTACCACCACCATTTTGCACTAAGGCAATAAAATCTGGCATAATTAATGCACCCAATACTGCAACAGCTATATAAGGGCTTGTCTTAAATCTTTTTGCTGTTGTAATCGCAACTAATAAAGGTAAAAAGTAAAATACGGATGTTGCGATAAGAGTCAAAAGTAAATTTGTCGGACTATCTGTAGATAACCACCCTAATTCATTAGCTAAAATTGTAAAACCTCGAATTAACCCTGAACCTGCCAACAATGGTAATAATGGTGAAAATATACTGACTACAAGTGCTACAAACTCATTAAACCATTCTTTTTTCTTTCGTTCTTCATTTATAGGCTGTACATTACTTTCATTTTCGATATTTCCTAATTCTTCCACAAAAGAATCATAAATTTTCCCAACATGTGTACCAATAATAATCTGTAATCCAGAATCTTTGTTTACAACTCCAGTTACACCATCTAATTTTGAAATAGCATCTGTATCAACGATATTTCTATCTTTTATTTGAGGACGTAATCTTGTTGCACAATGTGTTACCGAAATTATATTCTCCTTTCCACCCATTAATGATAGCAATTCTGTTGCTAATTTTTTTGATGATTCCATATTATCCCTTCCTTTCCAGAACCATTCAATAGATAAGACGTTATATCGTCTTATCGTCATGACTGTATTATATCAGTTTTATCTTAAAAGTAAAGACTATACACATAAAAAATTTAAGCGTTTTCATTTTTTGTATGATGTAATTTTATTAAACATATAATTTCATTGCTATTATCTATCATATTATTTTTACTATTTATTTCTTAAAATAAATAAAAAAGAGAGATTTCATATTATCAAATTCAATACTTAGAAATCTCTCTTAATAAATCTTATTTTATAATTATGATTCCTGTAAATGCAGTGTTGATGTATACTTCACTACATATTCTTTAATTACTCTCATGACGCTATATACAATATTCTCAAATACACCTAGATTCATACTCTGTACAATCACTTGTAGTAAATAATCATCTTTTCCTGTATCCTGGTCATTATCAAAAATTAACAATAACATAGAAATGATATAATTTTTCTTTAGGTATTCCATATCCTCTAACTGTGGATCAATTTCATTTCTTACTGTAAATTCGAAACGTTTAGAATCAATCCATTGCATATATTCTTCCGAAAGTTCAATCTTCCCTTTTTTATAATACAAACAATCATTTTCCTGCCACAAAACAAAACGGTTTGTAAAATCACGTACTCTAGTCGTAAGAGGAAGACGCCAATCTTCAAATGGATCTAGCTTACCATTATTATCTAAATCTTTAAACGCAAATCCATCTTGGACAATAATCTGAATTCCTAAATTAGGATCATAGCTTAATGTCTTTCCACCCAAATTTTCAATACATTCATGGTCATTCTTATGTGTCAATTTCCATTTCATAATAGAAACCTCCTTGTGCTTTCTACTTGTAGTATATCAACCTCAATCCCATATGTTGTCAAACAATCTTGTGAAATTATGGGTTGGATACTCTTTTCAGATAGCTTTCACATTGTGTACAAAAAAAGAACATATAGTATTTAACCATATGTCCTAAAATGTAATTATAATATTTTTTTCTTAGCTAATGCTTTAATAATTTCCACAGATCCCTCGATACCAAATGTTGAAGAATTGATACTGATATCATAATTTTCAGCACGTCCCCATTTACGGTCTGTATAATATTCGTAATAGTTAGCACGGCGTTTATCAATTTTCTTAACGCTACGTTCAATATCTCTTTCATCAACTTCGTAAGAATGAACTGCACGCTCCATACGATCTTTCATATCCGCATGGATGTAAACATTTAATACATCTTTACGATCTTGAAGAATATAGTCAGCACAACGTCCAACAATAACACAAGATCCTTTTTCAGCCAGATTTTTAATTACCTCAGACTGAATAATAAATAAACGATCATTTAAAGTTAATTCCGTCATAGCGGATAATGGTCCTCCTAATGAGTAACCAATAGCTCCTAATAAGTGGAAACCTCTACTAGTACGTTCATCATCTTCTACAAAGAGTTCTTCGTCCATTCCACTTTCTTTTGCGGCTATTTCAATTAATTCTTTGTCGTAGAATGGGATATTTAACTGTTCCGCAATTTTCTTTCCGATTTCACGTCCTCCACTTCCAAATTGTCTACTAATTGTAATAATGGTCTTATTTTCCATAAACATCGACCTCCTTGTTGTTACTTATATTATACCCTTTAAAAGAAATAACATCAATGGATTTTAAAGAATTTGAAAACGGATACATTGTTAATTCAAAACTATTACATTAATTTATATATAGAGAATTTCTTTAATTTATCTTATACTAATCATAGAGAAAGGAAATGATGAAAATGGATTTTAAACAAGATATAAAAGCTATTTTTTTTGATATTGATGGAACCTATTACGATCACAAAACTGATTCCATTCCAAAATCAAATATTAAGGCAGTTAAGCAACTACAGAAACTTGGCTATAAAACAGCGTTAGCAACAGCTCGTCCACTACAATCAATAAAAGATCTTCCGGTTTTTGATGAGATTCAATGGGATGGCATTGTCTGTGCTGGAGGTCAACAAGTATTTAATGAAAGGTATGAATTAATTTATCAAGATTGTTTTTCTAAAGAAGAACTTCATAACATTTTTAAAATTGCAGAAGAACATAAAATCACTGTTTACGCTTATGGAGATACACCATTCTTTACACAAGATAGTCCATTGTGTAAAAATTTTGTAGATACTTTTAATTTAAATGTAAATGATATTCATCCATATCAAGATGAAGATATCTTTCTTATAACATTCATTATGGAAGAAGGTTTCCGTTATGAACCATTATTTCAGCATATGCCAAAAGTACGCTTACAATATGCAGGAATTTTAAATACCGATCTGTTTCCAAAAAATGCTACAAAAGCAAGTGGAATTCATCAATTAATGAAATATTGGAATTTTAACATAAATGCTTATCTTGCATTTGGTGATAGCGGTGGAGATATTGAAATGATACAAGATGCTAGTATTGGTGTTGCAATGGGTAATGGAAGTGAAGCCTGTAAAAGTGTTGCCGACTATGTATGTGGAAACAGTAATGAAGATGGTATATATATTTTTCTAAAAGATCATAAATTTATTTAAGAAACATGAAAAAGGATTCCAAATTGATTATCAAAAATTTAGAATCCTTTTTAGCTATTTTTTAATACATGTATTTAATCAACGCAAGATTTCTCAAAAGCCTTCATCATTAGTACTGCTACATAAGCACCTGGATCTTTCAATGAACGGCTTGCTTCTCCTCTAGTTGCAGCTCTTCCATGAACTGCTAACATAGTAGCAGTATTTTCATAACCATCTTCTGCAGCTTTTGCAGCAAGAGTAGCTGCTTCATGTAAACTAACTTTGGTAATATTTTCTTTTAAAGATTCAACAGCCGGATGTAAACCATCTAAAAATGTTTTATCTCCTATTTTTGCTTTTCCTCTATTAGCTACGCCTTCTTCGTATGCTTCAAATAAAGTTACCAATTCTTCATTAGTTAATTCTTCTTTTCCTTTTAAAGCTTTTCCAGCTTGCATAAATCCTGATGCCATTAACGTTCCCATTGTAGAAGGAACTGCTGTTGACATTGCTTTTCCTGCAAAATAAAGCATTTTTCCAATGTCCGTTTCTGTAGATGATGCAATTTTATCACTAGCAGCATTAAATCCGTCAGACATTGTTAAACCTAAGTCTCCATCTCCAACAACACTATCGTATTCAATTAGTAATTCCTTATTTTCTTGCATTACTTCGGCCATGCAGGCTAAAAGTTTTTTTATATAATCTGTATTCATATAATTCCTCCTAAAATTGTTTGAAGAATGGTGTATTAGCTGGATGATCAATTAGTGTTTTTAATTCTTCATCAAGTTTCAATAAAGAAATTGATAATCCTGCCATTTCTAAAGAAGTAGCGTATTCTCCAACATAATAACGATGAACATGAATTCCTTTCTCATTTAGAATTTCATTTATTTTTCTAGTAACAATAAACTGTTCATCTAATGGAGTTGCACCTAATCCGTTCACTAATACTGCAACTTCATCTCCGCTTTCAAAAGGTAAATCTCCTAATATTTTATCCATCATTTCTTGAGTTATTTGATCTGCAGGTTCAATTTTTCCTCTACGAATACCTGTTTCTCCATGAATTCCCATACCTATTTCCATCTCATCTTCCCCTAAAGAGAAACCTGCATGTCCAACTCTAGGAACTACACAAGGTGTTAAAGCGACACCCATAGTTCTTGTATTCCAACTTGCTTTTTGTGCAATTCGTTTTACATTATCTAAGTCCATCATTAAATCTGCAGCTGCTCCTGCACATTTATAAATAAAGAAAATACCGGCAACTCCTCTTCTCGTAGATTTTTCTTCAGGTGAACTTGGACCAGCACTTGCTACATCATCTGCTCCCAACACCGTTTCAACGCGAATATCATCTTCAAAATCTGCCATTTCTGCTGCCATATCAAAGTTAAAGATGTCTCCATTATAATTTCCGTAGATATATAAAACACCAGCACCTTGATCAATATCCTTTGTTATTGCATGCATTTGTTCTGCACTTGGAGATTGAAAAACATCCCCAACACTACATCCATCTAGCATTCCTTTTCCAACATACCCAAGAAATAATGGTAAATGTCCACTTCCTCCACCAGTAGCAATACCAACTTTTCCTGGTTTTTTATCTTTTATAACTAAGCATTGCTTATCATTATTGATATATGTGATTTCATTCTTATTTGCAATATATATTCCTTCAAGCATTTCTTGCAAATAATTCTCTGGATTATTTATTATTTTTTTCATATACTATCTCCTCGTATTGATTTATCATTTTTATTGTAAAAATACCATCTTCCCATTCGATTATTGTAATGGCACAGTTTTTTATAAAATTATCATTTAATAGACAAGTATCAAATGTATTCATATCTACTGCTCGAATCGCTGCTAAAATTGAAAAACCATGTGAAACACATAAAATATTCCCATTTTCTAATTTATGCTTTTCTACTAACTTTTCTAGCGTTTCTTTTATTCTTCTCGTTACATCAGATATCGTTTCTCCACCAAATTCATGCCAATTATATAAAATTCTTTGTACAGAAGTATTTGCATTTTCAATATCTTCGGATTGACCTTCCATAGTACCAAAATGTAACTCTTTTAATCCATCTAAACACTGAATATTCAAATTTCTATCTTGACATACATATGATGCAGTCTGAAAAGCACGCTTACTAGGCGATGAATATACAGCTAAAAAAGGGGTGGTCAGAAGCCTTTGATGCAGTTGCATCCCCTGCTGGATCCCCAGACTTGTTAAAGGCGTATCCGACCAACCCTGCAGTGTATGTCGTATATTTGATATTGTTTGTCCATGTCTTACAAAATAAAATCTAAGCACAATTTACCTTATTTTGCATTAGGGAATTTAATTTCTTTAGGATATTCCCATTTTTGTAATTCTTCTTGTGGGAAGCTATCTGGTTCTTTTCCTTGTGATGCAGTTAAAGCATTGTAGTATAACTGTGCCAATTCTTCAATATAAGCAGCTTTTAAGAATGCCTCATAAATATTTGTAGAATCAAAAGCTACTGCCCCATGTTTTTCCATCAAAAAGCTTTCTGATTCTTTACATGCTTCAATTACACTATTTGCAAGGTCTGGAGTTCCTGGACGACCATAAGGAGCAACAGGAACACGGGCTTTTGTTAACCCTAAATTAGCTACTTCGTAAACAATAGCTGGAATAGGTTTATTTAGCAATGCAAAAGTAGTTGCATACATAGAATGCGTATGTGCTATTGCTTTAGCATCTTCTCTAGTTTTATAAATTGTTAAGTGCATCAATGCTTCACTTGTTGGTTTTAAACCTGATAAATTTTCAATTACATTAGCATCTAAATCCATTACGATCATATCTCTAGGTGTTAACAATTCACGATCCACACTTGTAGGAGTAATTACAACATAACCAGTTTCTTCATCACGTGCAGAAAAGTTTCCTGATTTATGTTTACATAAACCATCATGTTGTGCACGTTTTGCAATTTCACAAACTTCTTTTTTTAATGTTTCTAACATAATTCGTTTCTCTCCTTTTTTACAATTTTCCTTATTTCTTCTTTTGATTTAGCATATTTTAATAAGTTGAAATCATTTTTATCTTCTGTAATATCAATTAAACTATATAGAGCTTTCAAATGAATATCGCGATTTGGAGTAGCAAGAACTATGATGATATCTGCATTCATATAATTATTGATACTTATCTTTTCTGGTAATTTTAATAAACTCATCCCTAAATGCTTAACTCCATCATCAATTCCTGCATGTGCTAATATTAATCCATCTGCAATCATCCAAATCGGTGTATCTTTTTCTATTGCTTTTAGCATATGCTTTACATATTCTTGAGTAATGCAACCATTTTTTAATAATGGAGATGAGGCAAGACGAATTGCGTCTTGCCAATCCATCTTTTCCTCAGAAATAATAATATTAGAGCTTGGTAATAATGTATCTAAACTTATCTCCGCAGAAAGAATTTCCTTCTTTTCAATTTCTTTACTTGAAGACTCTCCTAGATAGGATTTCAAAGCGTTTAATAGTCCCTTTCGATCATGAATATCTGCAAATTCCTCTACAATTTTGATTAAACTTGACGACTTAATTTCATACATAGATACATTCATCAATTCACCAAATACATTTTTTCTTATATTTTGTAAATCTAATTCATTCATAATAGGTCTTACTAAAAATTGCGGTTTATTTGTTTCTAAATAAACTGTAGTAAATACAATATCATAATGCTTTTTATATTCATTAAATTCTCTTACAGATAACGTTGTTATAAAATCAAATTCTGGAAATACTTCTTTTAAATTTATAAATAGAAAATTAGATATAGAGACTCCATTTGTACAAACAACAATAGCCTTCTTTTTTTCTTCTAGTATATCTAGACGTCCTTCTTTAGTTAACCACCCACCAAATAAAATCGTAATATATGCTAATTCTTCATCCGGTATTTTATGTTCGATGAAATCTTCTAAAGGTCGAATTGTATGGCGAATAATTTCATGAAGATATCCGTGTTGTGGTAAAATCATATTCAATATATTGCCTTCGATATGATATTGATATCGAATACGATATAAAGCTGGTTTTATATGCTGAACTAAAGCTTCTAATAAACTTTTTGAATCTTTAAACTTAAAGCAAACTAAATTTTCAAAATTCTCTAAAACTAAGCTTGCAACATTACGAAGTTCATCTTCAAAATTTTTATTATACTCGCTACTTATACTAGATACTTGAAATTGTGATACTAAGAACATTTTTTCAAAAGGGTTTTCTATCTCATATTTTTTAAATACATCTAACACAATTCCATATTCATTTGTTCCTATTATGTGTTGATAATCTTCTGGAAGTACATCTAAATATTTTTTTGATTGTATCCGCAACAAATTAAAGTATAAAATATAAGGAATTTCTTTTATTCTCTCATCAATAAATCGTACATGTATTCTTTTTTCTACTTCTTCAACATCTTGTTTTAATTTTGATAGTATTGATTCATCTATTTCTAATACGGAGTGTATCATTGCCTTTCCATTGGAAAGTCCTAATAATTCTCGTATTATACGTACCATCAAAATTCTTTTTTCGTATTCTTTTCCAACAATGTAATATCCTTTTTGCCTATTATAAAGTATTTCTAAATCATATTGTTGCATCAGGGTTGAATGTACTTTGCGAATATCACTAATCACAGTATTTTTACTTACTTTAAACATAAAAGTAAAATGATTTATACTAAATTCTTCTTTATGTTCTAATAGCATTAAGGTAATCAAAAGAATACGTTCATGTTCTGCAAAAATGTAACGATCGATATTATCATTCAATTTGTTTGTTTTAAACGCATCAATAACTTCTTTCTGTACAACAAATTTTCCAGTTTTTAATCTCTCTATATTATTAAATCCGTTATCCATTAAATAATAATTAATTTTTTCAAGCGAATATGATATTTGTTTTCTTGTAAGTCCCATTTCTTTTTCGAGCTGAACACCTGTAATCGTCGGATCATCAACTATTGTTTTTAAAATCTTATAACCTCTTTCATCCAACGACACATGCATTCTCCTCTCTCTATAACAACTTAAACTCTGGTGTATTTACTTCTAAATCAAGTAATTCTTTCATGTGTTCTTTTACTCGCATTACAGTTAATGCAATACCATTCATTTCTAAAGATGTAACATAATCTCCTACAAAAGCTTTATAAATATTAATATTTTCATTCTTGAAATAATTTTCTACTTCGTTATATACAACATATTGTTCCATTAAAGGAGTTCCACCCAATCCAGATACAATTACTGCGATTTCTTCTCCTTGACGTAGTTCTAAATCTTCTTTTACCATTGTACATAATTCATTTGCTATACAATGTGCATCTTTTATATCTTCTACTCTTACTCCAGGTTCACCATGATGACCAATTCCAAATTCCATGGTTCCTTCTTTTATTTCAAAGTTTGGATGACCAACGGCAGGAATAGAACATGGACTTAATCCAACACAAATACTACGTGTTTGATCTACAGCCTCCTGAGCTGCTTCAATTACTTCGTCTAATGTTCCACCAAGTTCAGCCTTTGCGCATCCTATTTTCCACATAAATAAACTTCCTGCGATCCCATGACGTTTTTCTTTATGATCTTTATCAGCACTAGCCAAATCATCATTAGCAGTAACATATTTCACTTCAATACCTTGCATTTTTGCCATTTGAACTGCCATTTTTACATTCATGTTATCGCCTGCATAGTTTCCAAATAGACAAGCAACTCCAGCTCCAGTATCTGCTTCTTTAAATGCTTCTAAAAAAGCTGTTGCTGGAGGAGAAGAGAATACTTCTCCTACTGCAGCTGCATCTAACATATGTTCCCCGACATATCCTAAGAAACATGGTTCATGACCACTTCCACCACCACTTACAATTCCTACTTTTCCTTCTTTGAGGTTATTTTTCACTACAACATGATCATGATTTTCACTTATATGAATTTGCTTATTATGAGCTTTTTCATATCCTTTCAACATATCTTCAACTATATGATCAGGATTATTTACAAATCTTTGCATAGTTTCTCCTTTTTATTTAAGCAACTTTTGTGCTGCATCGCATATTGCATTTATTAATAAGGAACAAGAAGTTGCCCCTGCATCTTGATGACCTACAGACTTCTCTTTTAATCTTGAAGCTCTCCCTAATTTTGCTTCCATATTTATTGTTGACAATAAGCCTTCTGAACTAGCTGTTTTACACGCTTCTAATGCTTGCTTAACATCAGACGTTTCATCCCAAGTCTTTACATAAGCATTCACTGCTGGGTCCAAAACATCGACAAGTGTTTTATCACCAGGTTTGGCTGGAGAAATCATTTTTATATTATCATAAGCTTGTACAAACATTGCTTGTAGTACATCACCATTTATTTCTTCTTTACCACTTGTAGCCATTTGCATCCCCATAAAGATAGAGCCATACAATGGACCCATAGATCCACCAATCTTTTCCATCAATGTCATGGATAAAATCCCCAATGCCTCTGTCAATGTAGATTCTTTTTCTTTTAGTTGATCTTCAACCATTGTAAATCCTTTATTCATATTAATTCCATGATCCCCATCACCAATAGCTCCATCAACTTCACTTAAATAATCCTTATTATCTTGAATAACACGGATCATTTTATCTACAATTTCTCTACCTTCTCTTTGACTAAATGACAGCATTATTCTATTGCCCCTTCTTCAGATAATTCTTTTTCAGCTAATTGAGCTGCTTTATTTTCTCTAGAAAGTTCACGATAGTAGAATGCATAACATACTAACCATACAATTAAGACAATCATTGGAATCCAGTTTCCATTAATAACATCAAATACTTGAGACATTGCGTATGTGAATACTGGACCATCAATAGAAGAATTAGAAATCATTTCTCCTGCTTTAAGTGCTACTGCACCTGTAGAATTAGCTAAATCTGTAATAAATGGTGCAAATGCAGTTCCTACCCATAAAAATGCTGGAACACCTAAAGTACATAGAATTAACATACGAGGAAGATTTCCTTTTGTAACTAGATATGCAGGTACAGCTAAAGCAAGATTAATAATCCCTGCAAATGGTAATATTTTATTTCCTGGTAAAAACATAGCACAAATTAAAGTTACAGGAACAGACCAAATAACTGCTAACCAAATTTCGTTAGATCCACCTAAGAATGGCCAATCTAATCCAACAAGTAAAGTTCTTCCTTTGAATTTTTCATTCATGTATTCTGAAACAGCTTCACTGATTGGTGATAAAGCTTGCATAAAATATTTTGTAATAACTGGGAATAGAGTTAAAGAAGTTGCACATTGAATAGCTAATGTTAATGTAGCATTTACTTCATATCCAGCTAATAATCCAAACACAATTCCTAAAATAAATCCTAATACGTGGTTTTCTGCAAAAATACCAACTTTATCTTTCAAAGCTTCTGCATCAAATTTTTTATTGAAAGCTGGAATTTTTCTTAGTAAACAATCAACAGGATACATAACTGCGCCAAAGAATAACATTTTATGTGTACATGTAACACCTGGAATACCAGATAATTCTTCAATACGGCGTTGATGTACATCTGCTGTTTTCAATTCAAAAATAATTTGGATACTTGCAACAATAAACGCTAGTGGAACACTTCCTGTTATAGCAACTACACCTACTGCAGTGAAAATTTTACCCCAAACATTCCATAAATCTGCATTAAATGTATTTGTTTTCTTTAGAACCAACATAATAACATTGATAATAATTAATAATGGAAACATTAAAAATGCATATGGCCATGACCATGAAATAGTTGACATTGTAGTCCATCCACCATCAACTATTGGTAAAGAAATACCAGTATTTTCTAACATAGCCTCAGCCGCAGGTGTAATAGCACTAGTCATAAAATTAATTAACATTGTCATACCTGTAAATGCTACACCAAGTGTAATACCTGCTGAAATAGCATCTTTAAGTTTCATTCTAACGATTAAACCCGCAATAATTATGATAATTGGAACAAAAATAGCCGCACCTAAACTAAGTAGATAATTTACTACTCCTGATAAAATATCCATTATTTTCCCATCCTTTCAAATTAAAGTAAATATTACGTATTAATTTCGTCAATTCAAAATGAATTGTATTATTTTGCATTAATTGCATCAATTAATCTTTGTAATTCTTTTTCTTGATTCATACCTGTCAAAAATGCAATTCCATTAATTACTGGAATAGAATATTCTTTTTTTACTTTTGTAATCGCAATATAAGCACAAGCATCTGTTAAATAACGATCTACTGACTTTAAATCAACCGCTTCTACTTTTGCATCAACATTTTTTTCTTTTAATAAACGATTTACTTTAGAAGCAACAGTTTGACTAGTTGCAACTCCACTTCCACATGCTACAATAACTTTTTTCATTTTTTTATCTCCTAACTATTATTTATTATTTCAACAAGTTTTGAAAATTCTTCGTCAATATTTTCCCCTGAAAGAAATGCAATACCATTAATAGTAGGTATATCGTAAGTCTTATCTGTTTTCATAATTTCTATATATGCAACAGCATCCTTTAATTCTCTTTCCAATGACCTTAAATTTATAGCCTCTACTTTTGCATGAACATGGTTCTTTGCTAACATTCTATTCACTTTATATGCAACAGATTGGCTAGTCGCTACTCCATTTCCACAGGCAACAACTATTTTTTTCATTCCAAACCTTTCATACTTTTTACAAGATTCAAATATTCTTCTTTAGTTTTAGCATTTAACAATTTATTCATTAATTCAGAATCTTGAAAATTTTCTAATAATGTTTGTAATACCTGAACATGTCCATCTTCTCGCTTAAATCCTAATAAGAATACAAATCTGACCTTTAAAACATTGTCATTATTTGCCATTTCACACCAATCAATTTCATTTTTTAATCGAACCGGAGCAATAAATTGCTTAATAATATTAATAGGATCAGAATGAGGAATTGCTACAGGATATGGTTCTGTTGGTAAAGCCGTTGGAAACTCTTCTTCTCTCTTCTCAATCGCTGATAAGAAATTTTTTGTGATATACCCTAATTTTTCTGCTTTGTTACTCATCACTTCAAAAAACTCACTTGTATTTTTTACATCAAGATCAAGTTCACAAAGGTCTTCACAAATCATATCGATCATCTCTTTGTCCCTCCTTCTTGTAAAATAAGATGCGTGCGCGCTTGCAATTTATTTACACTTTAATTTTAAGAGAAAGAAAGCGTTTACTCAATGATTGTTGAGCACTTTAATTGCCCCATACTTTGCTCATCATAGTGATGAGCAATTTGTTGCGCAAAAAATAGGACTATAAAAATAATAAATCAAGCATATCTACCATTTACTCTTAATATAATTTAAGATATCCTATTTATTTTTTATTTAATAAAAAATTTTTTAAATATAAAAATAACAATATATGCTTATAATTATATATAACATAATATTACAACTATTTTTTAATTCCATCTCATTATAACAGATATATTTTAATTTTCTAGTTATTAAGTAATAACAAATACTATAAAATAAATACATAAATTCTACCTACTAAATAAAAAGAAAGTAGGAGATAGTCATTAAACTACCTCCCCTTATCAAACCGCATGTG
>OLQY01001076.1_pt1 | contig 25649 bp, 18 predicted proteins | sample 1672851 | NCBI WGS metagenome assembly OLQY01 (sample SAMEA3136730, study PRJEB25190) | human gut metagenome | reverse complement strand
TATTTTCTTCTGAAAAATCATTCTGGTCCGCCAGAAAACGCCTGCACATCTCCTCATACTTCGGCACTTCCTGAGTTCTCTCACGGGCAAGGGCACGCTCCAGACGCTCCCCGTCCTCCACTTCTATATAAACAGGACGCATCACATCATCCCCATAATACTCCCGAAGTTTCACAAAAGACTCCAGCGTACCGATTCCCAGATAGCTGTCATTTCCCACGGAAACCTGCCCGTCATCCGCTGTAAAATATGTCCACGGACCATAAACCGTCTGATAAGTCCTGGCCTCGATCAGCTTCCCGTTTCTTCGGAACTCCTTCAGTTTATTTTCATCCACAAAAAAATATTCTCTTCCGTTCTCTTCTCCATCACGGATCGGCCGGGTGGTATAGATCACAAGCCGCCTCAGTCCCAGCTCCTGGTCCGCCTCCAGCTGCCTGTAAATACTATCCTTACCGGAAGAACTTTTTCCCATAATGTAAAAAATCTTTCCCACTCTGTCTCCTCTGCTTTCCGCGCATTACTGCTCACACTTCAGCCCAATCCAATATATCCCATAGCCAAAGCAGACAATCCGTTTGCTGCCTTCCCACAGATCAGCAATACACAGAATTTTCACTTTCAGTTATCACTGTCATACATCTCATGTTTCATTCTTCACAACGCACACAGTCTCACTTGTCTGGTCGCTCAGGCCCTGGACCTCAAAGCCCTGTTCCAGGTATCTTCTCACATTTTTTACGAAATGTCCAGAAATCTGTTCCCCCGGAACGATCAGCGGGATCCCCGGCGGATAAAGATACGCAAACTCCCCGGACGTCCGTCCGATACACTCATCCAGCGGACACCGCTCACTCTCCGCATCCATAGCCTGGGAGATCCGCATGATCTGCTTCATTTTTCCGTTTTTCAAGGGCTCCTTCTCCACAGCCTCTTCTCTGTATTTTAACGATTCACGGCGGTCGATCTCTTCAATAGCATCACAAAGCCTCTCAAAGCCCTCCGCCGTATCACCCACAGCCGCCAGCGCCAGCACATAATTCTCCGCCTCCATCTCCATTTCCAGATGAAACTCCCTCCGGAGGATCTGATGCAGCTCCCGGCCGTTCAGCGAACTGTTCACAGTAGAAAGCAATATCTTGGATCTGTCAAAATCAAAAACTCTCTGGCACTCACAGGCCTGTGGCGTTACCAGCCGGATATACTTACACTCGGAAAGACGCCTGCGTGCTTTTTCCAGATTCTCCGTAAACACACGGAACATCTCATCCCCCTCACGCTCCAGCTTATCCATGCACGCATCAATGCTGCTCATAAGAATATAAGAAGGACTGCTGCTCTGATAGATTCCCAGAAAACGCTTCAGTTTTTCCCGACTCACACGATCACTGCACAGGTGGATCACCCCCGTCTGGGTCAGACAGGGCAGCGTCTTATGCACACTGTTGATCACCACATCCGCACCAAGCTGCGCCGCAGACACCGGAAAATAATCCGAAAACCGAAAATGCGCCCCGTGAGCCTCATCCACGATCAGCGGCACACCATAGTGATGCGCGATCTCCGCGATCCTCGCCACATCCGACACGATCCCGTCATAAGTCGGCGAAGTGATCAGCACCGCCTGGATCTCCGGATTTTCCGCCAGATACATTTCCACACGGCCAGGTGAAATCCCTCCGTTTATCCCCAATTTCGGATCCTCATGTGGATAAATATACGTGACACTCAGCTCCCGCAGATAAATCGCATGGTAAACCGCCTTATGGCAGTTCCTTGCCACCAGGATCTGTCCCCCCTTATCCACAGCCGCAGACACCGCCGCCAGGATCGCCCCGGAGCTTCCATTAATACTGTAAAAACTCTCCGGCACACCATAAAGCCGTGCAACATCCTCCTGCGCCCTTTTCAAAATATCCTCAGCATGATGCAGGTTATCAAACCCGTCAATCTCCGTAATATCCATCTCCACCGGAAAATCCCCCTCCACAGCCAGCGGATTCCTCTTATGCCCCGGCATATGAAACGGATAAAAATCACTCTTACCGTACGCTTCCAGTTTCTTGTATAATCTGTCTTCCATAGTTCGTCCTTTTCATCCTAAAAACAAGGAGGGGCTATCACCAGACGATATTCCCCTCCATTTTTATCACATCTCAGCAAAATCGATCCTCAGCTCCTCATAGATTCCCACCTTGATCGAATCCTGAAATGTATACTGCTCCGTATCCTCATTTTCAAAATCATACACCATTACCAGCTTCTTCACAGGATCCACGATCCAGTACTCTCTCACACCGGCAGTCCTGTATTTAAACAGCTTGGTATAATAATCCATACGCCTGCTCGCCGGAGAAACGATCTCGATGATCCAGTCCGGAGCCCCCTTACATCCCCTGTCATCCAGCTTATCCGGATCACAGATAACAGAAACATCCGGTTCCACATAAGTATTCGTCTTCTCATCCAGATACACCGCAAACGGTGCGGCAAACACCTCACATTTGCCCTTGTTAGAATCTATATAGTTACCTATCTTTCTGGACAAAATACTTGAAATCCTCTGATGCATCGTATTCGGCGGCGCCATATAATAAATATGTCCATCGATCAGTTCCGCTCTTTCACCCTCCGGCAAAGCATAAATATCCTCTATCGTATAAATTCTTTCCCTCAACAGCGGCATATCTCCACTCCTCTCAAAAGCACCCGGCAGATCATACACCATCATTCCGATCTGCACTCATACACCTGCAGCAGCTCCATCCGAAGCCTTCCCCACAGACTCACACCTTAAACCGGTACCCCACACCCCAGATCGTCTCAATATACTGAGGCTTGGCCGTATTAAACTCGATCTTTTCACGGATCTTCTTGATATGCACCGTAACCGTAGCGATATCACCCACAGACTCCATATCCCAGATCTCCCGGAAAAGCTCCTCCTTTGTAAAAACCCTGTTCGGATTCTCAGCCAGAAAGGTCAAAAGATCAAACTCCTTGGTAGTAAACGTCGTCTCCTCACCATTGACCCACACACGCCTGGCCGTCTTATCGATCTTAATACCACGGATCTCGATCACATCATTCTTATGCACATTGGAACCAACCAGCCGGTTATAACGCTCCATATGCGCCTTCACACGCGCAACCAGCTCACTTGGGCTGAACGGCTTGGTCATATAATCATCCGCGCCAAGACCCAGTCCGCGGATCTTATCGATATCATCCTTCTTGGCCGAAACCATAATGATCGGCGTATTCTTCTCCTCACGGACCTGCCGGCAGATATCAAAGCCATCCACCTCCGGAAGCATCAGATCCAGGATGATCAGATCAAACTCCTCCTTCATGGCACGTACAAGCCCCGTATCACCACGGTTCTCGATCTCCACCTCAAAACCCGAAAGCTCCAGATAATCCTTCTCCAGATCCGCGATCGCTTCCTCATCCTCTATAATTAAAATCCTACTCATTCAGCGGTACCTCCTGATATTTTCTGAGAACAAAATACATGATCGTTCCGATTCCCAGCCGGCTTGTGGCCCAGACCTTTCCACCATGATCCTCCATGATCTTCTTTACGATGGAAAGTCCGATACCGCTTCCTCCCTTGGAAGAATTTCTGGAAACATCGGTACGGTAAAAACGGTCAAAAATATACGGCAGATCCTTGGCGGCAATCCCCTTGCCGTTATCCTCGATCTCCACCTGGATAAAATCACCCACATCCTTCACACGAAGCTGGATGATCCCCCTTGGCTTCTCCATATACTTAATGGCATTACTCACGATATTATGGATCACACGGCGGATCTGCTCACCATCCGCAATAACCTGCACACCCTTCTCCACATAATTGGCATACACAAGCTCGATCCCCCTGGTCTCCATCTCAAGCCCAAGCTCCTCCGCACAATCCGAAAAATAATCCTCCACATTCAGCTTGCTGAACGTATACGGAATACGGTTGGTATCGATCTTGGAATAAAAGGTCAGCTCATTGATCAGATGATCCATCTCATTGGTCTTATTATAAATGGTACGCACATACCGGTCCATCTTCTCCGGCGTATCCGCCACACCATCCATGATTCCCTCCACATAACCCTTCACCGCAGTGATCGGCGTCTTCAGATCATGGGAAATATTGCTGATCAGCTCCTTATTCTCCTTATCCATCAGGATCTTCTCTTCCGTGGACTCCTTCAGACGCTTACGCATCTCCTCAAAATCCTGGCAAAGCTGGGAAAATTCATCATTCCCCTCAACCTCCAGCACAAAATCCAGATTCCCCTCCTTGATGTTCTTGGTAGCCTTCTTAAGCTTCACCAGCGGAACCGCAATGCTCCGATAGATCCACAGCCCTACGGACAATGCGGTAAAAACAAGGATGATCGTTGCGGTCAGGATCATATCCTTAGCCATCAGCTTCACCTGGCTGCTGGAAGACTGCGGCAGCGAAATATCATAGACCATCTGGCTGGAATCCGAAGCCTGGCTGCTGCTCTCCTGCACATGCTTCGCCTGCGTCTGGCTGAACCCGTACAGACTTGCGGAAAAAAGAAGCAGCGGCAGCAGGATGATCGCAACGAAGCCCACAATAATACGTGTTTTTAACTTCATCTGTATCTCCGTCCTTTATAAATTCACACATTCACATACACGTATTATAACATAAACTATATTCCCTATCTCTAAATTTTCTATAAAAAACCCCATCTTCCAGCATCAGTATTATTCCATTTTGTTCTAAACTATGCTATCATATTTTTGTTGTCCACCCGATACCCGGCAACGGGAGGAGGTGAGTTCTTTTGGAAATTATTATCTCTTTTCTTGTTTCCTGCATGGCAAACATAACTGCCTATTACGTTTGCAAATGGCTAGACGGCAACAAGTAGGACAACGCTAACCTAGTGGTTTCTTGTCCACTATAAAAAATTAGAAGAAGCCCCCGGTATTGGCACTACCGGGGGCTTCACTCTTTGTTCTTTTGGAACTATTACTATCTCTTTTGCCTAATGGCATTATATCATATGCATTTCTTAAAATCAATATTCCTGCCAAAAGGATATATAAATATTTTTTTTGACTCTCTTACAGATACTTCTTCAGAGTCTCAACCTTGTCCAGATGCTCCCATGGAAGATCAACATCTGTACGGCCGAAATGACCATAAGCAGCAGTCTGCTTGTAGATCGGACGGCGAAGGTCAAGCATCTTGATGATACCAGCCGGACGAAGATCAAAATTCTCACGAACGATCTCAACAAGCTTGGGCTCAGAAAGCTTACCTGTTCCGAAAGTATTCACACTGACAGAAGTCGGATGCGCAACACCGATCGCATAGGAAAGCTGGATCTCACACTTGTCAGCAAGACCGGCTGCAACAATGTTCTTTGCAACATAACGTGCAGCATAAGCAGCAGAACGGTCAACCTTTGTGCAATCCTTACCGGAAAAAGCACCGCCGCCGTGACGTCCTGTTCCGCCGTAGGTATCAACGATGATCTTACGACCTGTCAGACCACTGTCACCGTGAGGTCCGCCGATAACAAAACGACCTGTCGGATTGATGAAATACTTCGTATCCGCATCAACCATATCAGCCGGAATGATCGCATCAAAAACATACTTCTTAATATCCTCATGGATCTGCTCCTGAGTAACATCCGGATCATGCTGTGTAGAGCATACAACAGCATCGATTCTCTTCGGCTTGCCGGCCTCATCATACTCAACAGTAACCTGAGTCTTTCCATCCGGTCTTAAATATTTCAGAGTGCCGTCCTTACGAACCTTTGTCAGCTGCTGAGCAAGCTTGTGAGCCATGTTGATGGCATATGGCATATACTCCTCAGTCTCATTGGAAGCATAACCAAACTGAAGACCCTGGTCACCGGCACCGATGGAATCCAGCTCGTCCTCATTCATATCGTCCTCTTTCTGCTCAAGAGCCTTGTCAACACCCATAGCGATATCTGTGGACTGCTTGTCAAGTGATGTGATAACCGCACAGGTATCTGCGTCAAAGCCATAATCCGCATTGTCATATCCGATCTCACGGATAGTATCGCGAACGATCTTCTGGATATCAACATTAGCCTTGGTTGTGATCTCGCCCATAACAAGTACAAGACCTGTTGTAGTAGCAGTCTCACATGCAACACGGCTCATCGGATCCTGTGCCATCATAGCATCAAGGATCGCATCGGAAATAGAGTCGCAGACCTTGTCAGGATGACCCTCAGTTACAGATTCAGATGTAAATAAAATTTTCTCCATGATCTTCTCCTTTTGTAATAAAACAACGGTTATATACATAAAAAACAGCCCGTACAATCCGGACTGTTTAAATTCTGTAAACAATCCTCTTATTGTTCGATTGCTCGCTCAGGTTGGCACCTTCCTGGGTTATCCGGGGTTGCCGTGGCTTCACAGATCCTTTGTATCTCCACCACTCTGAATAAAAGGCTATCTTTTATGAAATTTACTGCAACACATACAATATACTTATCATACCAAAATGTCAAGAGCAATTTTCGATAAAAAATATCACCCGCTGCTTTTTCATCCCCAATACGTAAATATTCCAAAAAAAGAACCGGGCATCCACATCGCCCGGTTCTTCCATCGATCATCCTTCAAAATGATCCGTTATTTATTTTTTCTTCTTTCTTTTAACTCCATAAGCTGCACCACCGCCAACAATGATCGCTGCTGCAAGGATTCCAACCCATACGCCGATCGGTGTATCATCGCCGGTCTTTACAGAACGTCTTGCTGTACCACTGGTATCGTTCGGAGCAGTTCCGCCCGCTGTACCATTATTCGGGATCGGAGTGATCCGATCATTTCCACCATGATTTGTTCCAGGTGTAGCAGTCGGAATCGGTGTCGGCTCGGAAGAAAGACTGTTGGTGATCTCCTTTGTTACAGTATATCGGTTATCATTATTCAGTGTAACCTCACCCTGACCGGTAACTGTATACTTAAAGGTATCATCATCAACCGGATTTCCATCCTTATCCGTCTCCAGAACAGTATACGTAACACTGTTGATCTCCTGATCCTTTGGAAGATCCAACATTACCTGAACACTATCATTCTGTTTCAGAGTCACTACCTTCTCAAGCGTCAGCTCACCGTTACTCTCAGTGGAGAACACACCTGCATAGAACGTATCATCCACAGTAGAAGCAACACCATCGATCATCACATTCTTCTTAATGTTGATAAATCCGTTACGGCTGAATATATCCGGAATCTTTGTATAATAGTTATTTACATAAGCCGCAGCCTCAGTAACACCACTATCTCCACCGATCACAACCTGATTGGACTTCTCTTCATTCTCACCATTCGGCTTCGTTACATCGTAGTAGTAAAAATTCTGATCATCCACCTTGATCTCCGTATTCTGCTGAAGAAGATTTCCATCCTCATCCAGCTCAAATACATAATAGGTGCCATCCGGAACATCCGTCCATGTAGCTGTACCACTGGAAGCATTCTGGATATGGATATCCTGTAAATAATCATCACGGAACGGGATCGTACCTTCCTGATCCGAAAAAACGCCAACCTTATAAGTTACATCCTCTTTCGTTTCCAGAGGAATCACATTCCCGTTATCATCAACATTATAGATCCTCTTCGTAACCTGGATCTGTGTATGCTTCGGCGGATTACTTACAGACTTCGGATAAGCCTGTACATCGTACATCCAGCCCTGCTCCTGATCTGCAAAAGGAACGGAGATCAGCATCGGTGAAACCATAACACTGCTGTTTCCATCTGTCTGCACCACCAGGTACATACCCTCAGCCAGATCAGCGAAAGTCATATTTCCCTCTGCATCAGAGGACTTAGACATACCCCACACATCCACGCTTCCGCTGACGATCATAGCCGCCAGCTTCTCTGCCGCTTCATACCAGCCATCAGCCGTCGTGATGGAATCAAAATCGATTGCTGCGGCAGCCAGTGCCTCATCCAACACGAAATGCACATTGCCATCAAAATTCACACTGCCAACCTTGTAGATCGTCAGCCCTACATCCGGCAGCGGAGTCTGGTTTCCCTCCTCATCCGCCTGCTGAACCGTCAACGTCAGATTACCTGTTTTTCCAGCTACATAATCCCCGGCGAAAACCGGCTGCAAAACACTCGTGACCAGCATAGCCGTCAGCATCAGAACAGCCAGAAGGCTCCGGAATATTTTCCCTTGCTTTCTTCTATTTTTCATCGCTCTCTGCCTCCTCTTTCCTTTCTGAAAGCTGCTTCTTTTTCCGTTTTTTGTCCCTATGACGGACGATCAGATAAATCAGCAGGATCAGAACAACAAGCACTGCAGCGCCGCCGGCCAGAACCCTCTTCGGATCCACAACAGCAAGCTTCTGCGGTATCGTTTCGTCATTCTTTGTATCTTCCACCACATATTTCGTCCGCACTCCCCGGACAAGAAGCCTGTGGGTGTTAACTCCATAAGGGGTACACGTGATCAGAGTCACATGATCTTCACCCTCGATAATATCCAGGTCACTGGTCTCATCCGGAAGCACCGTCTTGATCTGATCCACCTTGTAGGCCAGATGCTTGCCAAGAATGTGCAAAATAAAAATATCTCCCTTTTCCATCTGATCCAGATCTGTAAAAAGCTTTGCGTTAGGAAGACCTCGATGCGCCGCCAGAACCGCATGGGTGCTCTTGCCTCCGATGGGAAGACTGGTACCCTCCACATGACCGACACCCTTTTCCAGGACCGTTTTGCTCAGTCCGTGATAGATCGCCAGTCTGGCTTTGATCTTCGGGATCTCGATACTCCCCATCAGACCATCACCGTTCGGATCCAGAACCCTGTCATAAGGATGACTCAGCTCATAAGTATCCTCTTCCTCAAAAGCATCTACAATGGCATTCACCGGATGCTCGGCATTATACTCCTTCGCCTCTTTCCACAGCCTGTCATAGTCGTTGTCCGAAAGCTCCGTTACCGCTTCCTCGTACTTACTGACCAGCTGGGCATTACGATACTGGTTCCACATATCACTGATCGTAGGATAAAGGAACACCCCCGCCCCCGCCAGAAACACCAGGGCAATAATGATGTTCAGGACAACATTACTCTTTTTCTTTTTTTTCTTTTTAGCCATAAACTATTTCCTGCGTCGTTTTTTGTTCTGAACAGAATTGATACCGGCAACCAGGATCACCGCGATCACAATTCCGATCACAACACAGAGAGCAAGCATCGGAAGCGTCGGATTGGTGATTCCGGTAACCTTCTTCTCTGCTTTCTGAACCGCCTTCGCAGCCTTCATCGGAACTCTGTGTCCCCTCACCAGAAGTCTGTGCGTATTCACCGCATAAGGCGTACACGTAACCAGCGTTACATAATCATCCCCATCCGTGATACCCAGAGACTCTGTCTGCTCCGGAAGAACGGTAAGAATCTGATCCACCTCGTAGGCAAGCGTCTTACCCAGCACATGCAGGTAAAAAACATCTCCCTCTTCCACAAGATTCAGATCTGTAAAAAGTTTCGCACTTGGAAGTCCTCTGTGTGCCGACAAAATACAATGGGTACTCTTGCCGCCAACCGGAAGACTGCTGCCGAACAAATGACCGGCACCCTTCTCCAGAGACTCATCTGTCGTGTAATGATAGATTGGAATGCTCACATCGATCACAGGAATCTCCACATACCCCATCATTCCATCACCATTCAGGTTCAGAAGAGACTCATATGTACTGTCCGTCTGGCCATCCCTCACGGAAAAAGCATCCGGCACACTTTCCTGCTTGATCTGTTCGTTATACTCCTGAGCTGCCTTCCACATGCTGTCAATCTTCTCCGAATTATCATCCGAAGAAACACTGCTGCTATAATTACTGATCAGCAGGCTGTCCCTGTACCGGTTCCAGGCATCACTGACCATTGGATACAGCAGTATGGACAACCCTATCAGAAACAGCAAACCAAGTCCAATATAATTTTTCTTCTTATTCTTTCTCATAGGTTTCTCCATACTGTTGTATTTACCACTCCCGGCCCCCGAAAGGGCCGGGCGGTAAAAGATTTACTACTTTGTTTTAATACTTGCTTTGTCGTTGCTTATAAATAATTTTTGAATTGAATCGATCCGGCAATCAAACGATTACTCCTCAGATCCTTTTCTGCGGCTGATGAAGAAAGCACCAGCAGCGCCAGCCATAACTACAACACCGATGATAGTGAAGAGGTATGTTCCCATGCCACCTGTATGTGGAAGCTGACCAAGTTTTGTATCTGAAACATTTACTGTAACCGCTGGAGTGTCTCCGTTTTTAATTGTTGCATCTGATACGTTCACTACAGAATATCCAGCTGGAGCTTTTTCCTCGACAATCTGATATGTTCCATCATCAAGTCCTTTTGCTACTACTATACCATCTTTTGCTACAATATTTGTTACTTTAACAATACTATCATCTGCAATTTCTTCTTCAGTTGCTTTTTTATAAATAGATTTTCCGTCTTTTTCCTCAACATGTACAAACTTAATTTTATTTTTATCCTGTGCAATACTGAACTCTGCACCTGCTAAGAGTTTACTAGTAACGTTTTCCTTACCATAATTTTCATCGTGTTTGTTGATTGTAATAGAACCTAATTTACCATTTACATTTGGTGTATTGCTTCCTTTGTCACTTGACGCTTTGTTTTCAAAAGTATCAGCATCTGTAATCTGTGCCCTTACATCTACTGTTACAGTCTGACCAGCATATGCATTCTCTGTTCCAATATAGGTAGAAGTAAATCTTACTCTTACTTTCTGATTTTCTGCTGCTGGTAATGTTATTGCACTACCATCAGTCTTATTCTCATCATTATTCACGCCTACTAATGTATAATCAGTACCTGCTGTTAATGTATTCTTTCCAACTTTTACAGTTACGCCAGTTACTTTCATACCTGTAGGTTCGTCAGTAATCTGGAATGTTCTATCCGTTGCATCTTTATCATAACTTGGGAAAGTAGCTGTAATAGTAAATGGAACTTCCTGTCCACGGTTTACAACCTGGTATGTTGTTTTTCCATCATTGCCGCCTGTAAAAGCTTTTGTAAGTGTATATGTTGAGCCCTTTGCATCAATTGTTTTATCTGCTGGTTTCATTAATCCAGTATTTTCATCATATTCATAAACAGCTTCGCCCATTGGGTTGTAAGTTGTATTTTTAGACTGTGCATAAACATAGTAAGCACCAATAGCAAGATTCGAGAATGTAACAGTTTCACCTGTAACCTTTTTTACCTCTACTCTTTCAAGATTTGCTTTCTTACCAACAAAATTATTCCAATTAATAGTTACTTTTGGCTTGGTGTTAAGATTTACATCTTCTCCTGTTACACCTTTTTCAAGAGTCCATGTACTTCCTGCAGCATCCCATCCAACTACTTTATAAACTTCCACCGTAGTTTCTTCTCCCGGAACTAATCCTTTTACTGTAAGAGAAGCTGTACCCTCTGCTGTTGTTTCCTGTTCATCTGCAAATACCGCTGTGCACATAGACAACACCATAACCGCTGCCACTAATAATGCACCAATCTTTTTAAATAAATTTTTCATAAGGTTTGCTCCTTTCTTTCTCTGCATTTTTCTTTTTCGCCCTTCATCGGCCATTTACAATTAATGTGTTACGATCTCTTTGCTTCTTCCTCCCTTCGTTTATTATTTATAAACAACAGGAGTGCAGTTGCAAGAATCGCTACACCACTGATTGTAAATCCATAGGTTCCCGGTCCACCGGATTCTGGTAAGGAATAAAGTTTTGTGTTTTTAATTGTCAAAACATTACTATCTCCATTCAAAGTCCACATTGACTGAGGTTGAACTTCGATGGGGGTTCCATCTTCTTTAACAAGCGTAACTTTTCCAAGTTTTACCTGGAAATAGATACTAGTTTCTAATAACGAATAACCTTTTGGCGCTTTAATTTCTGTCAGTTTATACAATCCAGGTTTCAGATCCTTCAACTCAACAGTATCTTTCTCAATCTCGAATGGCTTATAAGCATTACCGTCAAATTGCCCTGTAGTACCATCTTTTACTTCCAGTGTAAACTCTGCTCCACTCAATTCATTATTACCACTAGAATCAACTTTCTTCAGGTCAAGATTTACGGAATACTCGTTGGTGTAGGAAACCTTTCCCAATACACCTCCGTCAGCTGGATCATATTTGTAATCTGTTGAAATAACATCACTCTTAGTGCTAATACCATTTCCAAGAGTAAATGTTGTTCTATTATTTTCTACTGACTTCTGACAATCTGTTCCCTCAAAATCTGTAGCTGTAATCCTGTATCCAGTCGGAACAACCTCTGATACAACATAGGTTCCTCTTGAAAGGTTGATCAGTTTTGGTTTATCTGCATCGGAAACCGTTCCTGTATCGGAGTTTGCTGGAACAGTAACAGTAAATGGACTGCCCTTAATTGCTTCAGCTTTACCCTTCTCAGTTTTTGTTACCTCAAACTGGAATGTTCGAGGTTTAGAGGATTTTTCATTTACCTTCTTGATAATATCAATCTGACCGGAAATCACATGGATTGTGTAGATTCCATAAGGATGGTTACTATTCTCCGTATTTATTGCTTCCTGAATATTATCCTCTCCACCAGCAACATTATTATCTGTATTTTCTTTACTTTCCTTCGATGGAGCTCCGGCATTATACGTTACTTTAAGGTAGTAGCTTGTGTCCGCTGTCGGCTGCTTATCTGTATCACTTAATTTACTCAAATCATATACAGGATTTCCATCTGTATCTGTTGCAATCGGCTTCGTACACTCCGGATCCTTATACCACTTCAACTGAATCTTATCACTGTCTGCGTTTCCAACCTTACCATATTCATACGATGTTACGTCACTCTCTTTAAATAACTTATCCTGAATTTCTTCATTTGTCGGAATCGGATCACCCTTGTAAATGATAATCTCTTTATCATTGATAAAAATCTTGGCATTTACATTAACCTTCGGCTGTGGCAAATAAATCTTCTCATTACCAAACGTAATATTGGATCCTTCCCTCACATTGGTCGTAACATCATTTCCACCAATATAAGTATCTTTCGCTTTAATATTAAGAGATTTAGTCCATGGATTATTATTCTTCTTGTTTGTGTTTGGGATTGTAACATTCGTCCACTGTACCTGCAAGTTTCCATTAACCCAACTTACCACTCCGCCATTTGCAAGTGTAAGAGATCCATTTGCAAGCGATTCTTCAGTAATGATCTTTCCGGCATCATTAAGAAGATCAAATCTTGGATCAATCGTATCGGTAATGGTCGCATTTGTAATATCAACGTCATTAAAGATCGTCTGCTCAAATGTTCTGAACAGTTCACTCAGACCAGCTGCATCATCCGCTTTCTTAGCACATCCCGCATTGGATGCGATTCCCGGAAAATCATCTGTTCCATCGCCCGCTAGGAATCTCTCAGCATCCGAACCCGATGAAAGTGCAAAGCCTATGGTATATATGCTAACTCCATTATCTTTTAACTTCTTTGCTGTAACTTCTGCTCTCTTTTGTGCATCATTGCTCCAAGAAGCTCCCTGTGAACTATCGCTAGAATTTCCCGTTGGCTCTCCATCTGTAAATAAAATAACATATTTAGGAAGTGTATCACCATTTTCAGTTGCCGCAGTTAATTGATTATATGCATTGTTAAGGCCAAAATTAGGATCAGTTCCTCCATCTGCATTTAATCCACTTACTGTGTCAATTAATGTATCCTTATTCTTCTTATCGTTAAGTTTCAATAACTCAGTTGTTGTTCCATTCTCATTATAACTAAATGTGGCAATTCCAATCTTACTATTTGATGATTTTTCAGCAGTCGAATTTATAAACTGTTTAACGGATTCTTTTAATGCATCAAGTCTTGTCGTCTTTGTAAAGATTTCACAATTTTTATACTGACTATCTGATATATCATACCGCTGATAACCATAATAGGAATAAATGTAATAGTTATTACCACTTTTCGTTATCTTATAATACGTATCATTATATTTTAAATAATAATATGTATTATCAAAATTTAAGCTTTTTCTTCCTTCTTCTGTATTATCTGCTACTTTTTCATAAATAGCATTATTCATTGAACCAGATACATCCAATACAAGCATTATATCTGCTGCTCCAGTAACTACAGTTGATTGGCTTCTACTCTTGGACTCTGCAGAGATATCAATCCGATACGTTCTTTTCTCCCAGTTTGTAACATGTGCTGTCTTCGAGTATTTCACATCAGATTCGATCAGTTCCTGATGCGTATAGTTTACAATGTGATAATATCTATCCTTCGAATCTTTCTTAACTACTGTTTTACCATCAGCCTCATAAAGTGTGGCAACAACAGTACCTGCTTCATCCTTTTCAACTTTTACGATCCAGGTATTTCGATTCTCATAATTTTTCGGAACCGTCGTTTCTGTTAAAGTATAAGTTCCTAAAGGAAGATTATCAAATTTTATGATTCCATCGTTACCTGACTCTGCTGTATAAGTTTTAGGATTGTCATCCTGAGAAGTAAGAGTAAATCCTGCTCCGGATAAAGCCTCGCCTTTTGTATTGACTTTTTTGAAATCAAGTTCTGCAACACTGGCAAGTACATTGGTAACCGTTACCCATGGTCTACTGCCAACTGTAGCTTCACTAGAAATAACATTTCCATTCTGATTTTCTGCATTTTCCCCATTGATTAAAACCCGATCATATTTATCATCTGATACATCAAGTTCTTGAACCTTATAATTCTTATTTTCCTCAAGTCCAGAAAAAGTTGCATACTGATCAGGTGTCAACGTAAACACATTGGCGTAGGAAACGTTATTTATCGTTTCAGTCTTGAACTCAACATCTTTACCATCGCTTAAAATACCTTTAGTATTTAATGGAACATACTTCTCTTTGGCATCCTTAACAAGTAACTGAAATTTAAACTCTACATCTGCATACTTCTCTTTATCCGTATTACTCAACTGTTTTTCAACCGTAACCGACTTCTTCGGAACTGTTGGAAGATTGAACTTAAGCTTACAGTTGGAATCACCCTCACCTCTTTCGAGATAATAGAAATTGATTGTATGCGCTGTGTAATCTTTGAAAATATTCTTTTCGCTAACAAAATCTCCTTCTATCTTTGCATCATTAAATAATTTTTTTAAATTTGTATCTTTGTTACCAACTTTAACTGTACCATCAGCAAAATTAATAGAACCAGACGCTGCATTATGAATACCACCAATATCCAACACCAAAACGCCATCGATGTAAACCCATACATCATCATCTCCAGAAAACTCAAATACCATATTTTTATCTTTAATTTTTCCGTCTTTTGGCTGAATGAATTTAGCTGACATTGTCATACCAAAATGGAAATCTGGTGAATTTTCTGAAATTTCATGAATCCCATCGTAAATAGAATCACCTAATGTATTGAATGGAAAGAAACTTCCATGCGGCGAATTATGCGAATCTTTTTGTAGTTTTATTGCATTTTCAGAACTTCCTGGTACCTTATATACAGTAAATTTTTTTGTCTGTTCATTAAACTGTGCAAAATTTTTAGCACTATCATATTCATAGTAACCATCTGCATCTTGTTTAAATAAGTAATTTGCATCAGAATAAACCGTCTTGCCCTTACCTTCATCTGTTGAGAATAAATACGAACTACTATTATTCTCCTTCTCCCACCACTTTACTATATTTAATGCCGGATATGAATCTGATCCCAATGTCTTTTTCATAATGTTAGGATAGGGATTAGCTGACTCTGTCCACTTATTATAATCGCTTACTCCATCCCTTCCATTACTAAACTTCAAAGAATGACCTTCATTTATTTCAGCAGTATTGTAATTAAACATATTGATAGTAATACCACTGGCAGCACTATCAACAGTACTCTCCTTCTCATAACTACTAGTTGTCTGTACAGAAGTGAAATCATCTGCCAACCATACAACTGAGAAAGTAGAAAAACTCTCTGTTTCAAAGTTTGCACTTTCAATCTCTCCATTGTCGGTTGTACTTACTTCAGCCTGTCCATCGTTGCTCATATTAACAACTTCTGTGACATTACCATTTGCATCCTCCACAAAATGTATCAGAGATACATTCATGTTTTCCTGTGCTGTATCTGTTTCAGCTACATCTTCTGGGATTTCTGCTTCTTTGTAGGCTATAGATACCCTGACACTTCCGTTCTGCGGTTCGATCTTAGTTCCATCGTCATTCAGAAAACTAATATCGTATGCAAGAAAACCTGCTACTGTATAACTCTCATTTTCTGCACCCTCGTGAAGCTGTTTCTCGATATCTGCATACTGGTCAGAACCTTTCTCGATCGGAGTCACAACAAACTGTGCACCTTCCGGAATAACGCCCTTCGCTGCTGTTGCAGTTACAACTACATTACCAACTTCTTGGGAATAAGAAACTTCTTCGCTTTCCAGAACATCCTCGACTTCTTCTGCCTCATCACTGCTGTCAACAACCTGTGCCATATCACTTCTTATGTAAGCCTCGGTTCCTTCCCAGGAAACCTTGTACCAGGTTGCTCCGTCCTCTGCTGTTACGGTATCCAGAAGTATGAGCTGCATCCTGCTCAGGCTCGTCCGAAATATCCATTCCGTCCGTAAGCTCCTCTGATGCGATAGGCACCTCGTCCTCATTACCGGAAACAGCTTCCGCCTCGACATCTGCTGTCTCAGGAGAATCCCACATAACGGCAAAAACAGCTGCGTTGCCAGTCTCAACCTGAAGTGTCTGGATCTGTTTGCCCTCGTTGACATTCAGAACCTTCAGATCTTCGTTGGCCTGTAAGGTGTTAACATCAGTATCACCGGTACTGCTGTTATAATGAAGCTTCTCAACGGTTACACTCGTGCTGGCTGCATCGGTAAGCTCCGGTGCTGCCGGTGTCTTGTACTCAAAAGTTACTCTGACTCTGCCGTTCGGCTCGACTCTGTTTCCGTCGCCATCAGCAAAATACACATCATACGCAAAAAAACCTCTCAGGCTGCTGCCCTTGTCTGTAGCTGCTGCTGAAAGCTTCTGAGAAACTGTATCATAAGATACGGATGAATTCTCGTTTACGCTGTCAGCCTTCAATGCTGTATTCTGCGGAAGAGCTCCGTCCTCCAGTGCCTCTGCTGTTACTTTAACAGAATCATTTTCATATGTAAGCGTCGATTGCTGCGCCTGTTCCGTTTCCTCCTGGTCAGCGCTGCTTACATCCGGTGTCGATTCTTCGGCCGCTGGTTCAGATGTAATTTCGCCATCTGTAAATATATCCTCCGTTCCATCTCCGAACGCTTCACTCGCGGAGATCGTATATGCACTCGGCATACAGGATACCATCAACGCCAAAGCCACCATAAATGCCAGGAGTTTTCTGATCTTATTATTCCTTAATTTTTTCATACCTTTCCCGCTTTCCTATGTGTGCATTAACGTGTACTGTATTTCTTATTACTTTACTTCTGTTTATATTCCTTTCTCTTAAAAAAGCTTCATGTTTTTAGCCGGTGAGTAAACAGGTTACACCTTTTCAGTATTTTACCCTTATGTGATTGTAGTGTCAATATACCAGGCATTTTTGGTAAGGATATTGACATTATCAGATGCTATCGAGAATCAGTCTTCAACTCCTCCTTCTTAACTTACTCGTTCACTGGTTCTTTTCGTCTGATTTCCCAATAAAATCTGACTATTTGTGGTATTTATTATACAACACTACCAGTTGTTTTGTAAGGCCCGTTTTTTCAAAAAAAAGTGCCTCTGTCACTATTTTAACATAAATTTTTTCAGCTCATCCCGCTTCTTGACATTCAGCTTGCAAAAGATATCCGTAAGGTAATGCTTGACAGTATTAATGGAAATCCCCAGATGCTCTCCGATCTCCTTATTGGTCCATCCCCCACTTGCCAGCATGGCAATAGAAAACTCCATCGTCGACAGCTCCCCCGTAACCTTTCTCCGGTTTTCCGGATTATGAAGCGCCATCCAGCCCCTGCTGAAAGAAATCACACCCTCCGTGATCCGCTGATACGCCTCCGGATCCCGGTTCCGGATACAGGCCTCGATCAGCCCTCGCAAAAGCCCATGATGCTCAATAAAAGGCTCCAGAAAACCATCCATCTTCGCCAGCTCCCAGCTCCGGAGCATCTCCTCCTGCGCCTCCTGCTTATGCTTTCGGTTGATCGCACACACCGCCATCATACAGTGGATATACGTCATACTGATCGGATACGACCTCTCCGCCATAAACAAAGCAGCCTTCCCCATCCCATAAGCACTCCATATCTCCCCGTTAAGATAAGTATGGTGTGCCATCACATACGTGGCAAAAAGCCTCAGCCCCTCAGGAAGCATCCTGCTGTACTCCCCAAAAGCAGGCATCCCATCCGTAGGCAGATGAAGCAAAACCGCCCCCACATACCCCGCCAGAAGACAGGACGCATAAACATCCTTAGGAACCTTCTTCTTCATAGCAATCTTCACACAGGACTGGATTCCCTCCATCCCCCGCTTAGCCGCCGCCACATTCCCCAGCGTCAGATTAGAATACCCATACAAAATACACGCCAAAAGCTTCAGCTCAATAACCCTGCTGGACAGATACCCCCTCGTGATCTCACAACACTCCTCCGCCTGCCCCGTAAAATAAAAAAGCTCAGCCCGCGCAATATTCCTCAAATCCACATCCACAAACCCCTCAACAACCTCCCGAGCCCTCCCAGGCTCAAAAGACGAATTCAAAAGCGGCAAAACCACATAATCACACATACACTCCACTCTCCTCCAAAACCCAGGCAGCCCCCAAAAGACCACCCTCAAAACCAAACCAACAAACCTCCGAAGCCCTCACACAAGCCACATCAACACACATCCGAAGCCCATCACACAACCCTCATCAACACACATCCGAAGCTCTTCTCTCAAGTCCCACAAAACAGTCACCAAAACTTCGGATATCAATCAATCAGTCAATCAGTCAACCAATCAGGCCAACCATCTTTTTCCATAATTATAATCCAAAATCCTCCAAAAATAAATTTAAATATTACACAAAAACACTACAATATATCCAAACCAGCCTCTATTCCCCAATCCCCTCACGACAAACTGCAAAAAAACTCACCCCACCCACATCCAGCGCAGCGCCGATGCCACACCATCTCCCAACACACCACAAAGAAACTCAGCCCCTGCAGCCATCCAGCGCAGCGCTGATGGCCCACCACCTCCCGGCAAACCACCACACCTCACACCCCCAAAAACCAGAACGGACAGGCTGCCAGCGGGGCGGCTGCATGGTCGGGACCCGGTGCGTCGGAGTAAGCCGCTGGTCATACTTGGCGCCTGAGGCTTCTGACGGGAAGGTACTCTGCGGCCACAAGCCGCAGAGTAAGCCCCATCTGTCTGAGCCAGGTACGCATCAGCGTACATGGCGAGTTATGGGGCGCCCTGCACGGCAGAAGACTCAGACGCTTAGTATGACCCGGCGAAACGACCGCACCAGGCACGACCATGCAGCCGCCCCGCTGGCAGACTGTCCGTTCGTCCCTCCATTCGTCCCTCCCCCACACAAAAAAAGAGCCCCCAGGCCCAAACACCCAGGAACTCTCCCAAAACTCAAATATCCAATTATCATCAATCGTTACCAGTCATTACCAGTTGTCACCAACCATCACCCAACACGCAGCCGAAACTTCTGAATCTCCTTCTCACTGGAAACCCTCTCAATCTCAGCCCCAAGACTCCTGAGCTTCTCCTCAAAATTCTCATACCCACGCTGGATATAAACAATATCATCAACAACCGTAACACCCTCAGCAGCCAACCCCGCAATAACAAGCGCAGCCCCCGCACGAAGATCCGGCGCACTCACACGCGCCCCCGTAAGCTTCCTCACACCATCAATAATAGCAGAGTTCCCCTCCACCTTAATATTGGCACCCATCCGGGAAAGCTCATCCGCATACTTAAACCGGTTCTCAAAAATACTCTCAGTAACAATACTCGTACCCTCAGCCAAAGCCAAAGTAACCGCGATCTGCGGCTGCATATCCGTAGGATAACCAGGATAAGGCAACGTCTTCACATGCGTACGATGAAGCACATGCGGCGCACGGACACGAACCGCATCATCAAACTCCTCAACCTCACACCCGATCTCCTCAAGCTTAGCCGTAGTAGCCTCAAGATGCTTAGGAATAACATTACGAACAGTAACATCACCACGAGTAGCCGCAGCAGCAAACATAAACGTACCAGCCTCGATCTGGTCCGGAATGATCGAATACTCCGTACGATGAAGCGTCTCAACACCACGGATACGGATCACATCCGTACCGGCACCCTTGATATTCGCCCCCATACTGTTCAGGAAATTCGCCACATCAACAACATGCGGCTCCCTCGCAGCATTCTCAATGATCGTACGACCAGTCGCCATAGAAGCAGCCATCATAATATTAATAGTAGCACCAACAGAAACCACATCCAGGAAAATATGGCTGCCATGCAGATTCTCCGCCTTGGCAACAATAGCCCCATGACAGATATCAACATCCGCACCAAGAGCACGGAAACCCTTCAAATGCTGGTCGATCGGCCTGCTGCCGATATTACATCCACCCGGAAGCGGAACCTCCGCATGCTTATACTTACCAAGCAAAGCACCCAGAAGATAATAAGAAGCACGGATCTTCTTGATAAACTCATAATCCACGCTGAGATTGCCGATAGTAGAACCGTTGATCTTTACAGTAGACTTATCAATACGCTCAACCTGAGCCCCGATCTCGGAGATCGCCTCAAGCAGAACATTGATGTCCCTAACATCTGGCAGATTCTCGATCAATATAGTTTCATCAGTCATAATGGCTGCTGACAATATCGCAAGCGCCGCATTCTTCGCACCCGCAATATCCACTTCTCCAACCAGAGGATTGCCGCCTTTAATCACATACTGTTCCATAACACACCTCTATTATTTACTCCTCTATGAGCAGAAACTTTCTCTGAATTTACTGCAGGAACAAACGTTCCGCAATACCGTTTTTTAGGTCAGTTGTATATTATAACACATATTTCAGATTTGTAAACAATTTATGACGAAAACCTGTCACAACCCATGACCCGAAACACTCCAGCAAACCGTTTCCACAAGCCAACAGTTACGCCTTATCTCCCCTGTTCTTCAATGCCTCAAGCACAACCTGGAGACTCCCCTCCAGATCCTTATCCTCTTCATCCACCACAATGTCCGCATATTTCTCATACAAAGGAACACGCTCATCATAAAGACTCGCCAGCGTCTGCCCCTCCTTGAGCACAACACCACGCCCCTTAAGATTACCAAGACGCCTGGAAAGAAGCTCCAGCGAGATCTTAAGATACACCACAACACCCTCCGACTTCAGATGCTGCATAGCCTCATCGCAGTAAACCACACTTCCACCGGTAGCGATCACCGTATTCTCCACCTGGATCGAAGCATTCACACGATTCTCGATCGCCTTGAAGCCCTCCGTACCCTCATCCTCGATGATCTTACTCAAAGTCCTCTTCTCCGCCTTCTGGATCAGAAGATCTGAGTCAATAAACTGGTACCCAAGTACCTTCGCAAGTACGACACCGATGCTGCTCTTCCCCGCACCAGGCATTCCTATCAGTGTAATATTATTCATACTGTATCCTTTCATTTTAGCATAACAGCTGCCAAACCTCAACAAACCTTACAGCTCCGCAGAACCTACCGTTTCTCTCTCCCTGCCTTCCCCGACGTCTTTAATTTCCCTGACGTCCCTGGCTTTCCTGACATCTTCAACTTCCCTGACATCCCTGGCTTTCCTGACGTCTTCAACTTCCCCGCCATCTCTGCCATCTCTGCTTCGCTGTCTGATTCCCTGTCTGATTTCTTATCCAACTTCTTCTGCTGCTTCTTCTTTACGCTGTAGCCGAAGGTTCCCACCTTCCGGCCACCCGCCAGATACTCCCCATGGGAATAAACCAGAAGCCCCGCATCATTAAGACGAAACCTGTTGTTTTTATCCATATAAGCTTCATCCGCATGGACCGCAAGCACATCCGCAAGAAACATATCATGAGACCCCAGCTCCTTCACCTCACGCACCCTGCACTCGATCGAAACCGGAGCCTCCCCGATCATCGGTGCAGAAACAAACTGCGCTTTCTCTTTCGTAAGGTTCAGCTTCCGGAACTTGTCCACATCACGTCCCGAACGGACCCCGCAGAAATCCGTTGCAAACGCCAGCTTCTCCGTTGTCAGATTGATCACAAATTCACCCGTTTTCCGGATCATATCATAGGAATAACGGGAAGGTCGGACAGAAATATAAGCCATCGCCGGATTGGTACACACCGTACCCGTCCACGCAACCGTTATGATATTATCGTTACCCTCACCATCGGTAACACTCACCATTACAGCCGGCAGCGGATAGATCATGTTCCCCGGCTTCCATAACTGTTTCGCCATTTTCCGTCACCTCTTATGCATAATCGCTGTTCATCAGCTGAGCAGCCTCCATCATAGCCGGGATCAGCTGCTTCTTTCTGGAAACCACACCCGGCAGACTGAAGGTATCTCCATCCGGTTTCCGCTCAAAAGCGATCTCCGCCATCTGCTGGCTGCCCTCCCCGTAAAACAGAAGCTCTGTAGACTCCTCCAGGATATTCGTCAGCATAAAATAAACTCTCGTGATATCATGACGGCCACACTCACTCACCATAAACGGCATCAGCTTCTCCTTGATCTCCTTAAGCTCCTCGCTGTCCATGGAACTGATCTGACCCACACCAAAGGAAACATTACCCTCACCGATAAACTTCTTGTAATCCTGATAAAAAATCTCCTCCGGAGACTTATCCTTCAGATTACTTCCCGCCGAAAACATCTCTCGGGCAAACTCCTCGATCTTGATCCCCGCGATCAGCGCAAGAGCACTGGCAGCGATCTTATCCGTCTGAGTACAGGTCGGTGAACGGAACATCAATGTATCCGAAATAATAGCCGCACAGAGAAGCCCCGCGATCTTTTCCGGGATCTCCAGTCTCTGCTCTCCGTAGATCTCATAAAGGATCGTACCCGTACATCCCACCGGCTCATTACGAAAAGCAACCGGCGTCATAGTCTGCAAGGTACCCAGCTTATGATGATCGATGATCTCAAGGATCTCCGCCTTCTCGATATTATCAACAGCCTGATCCACCTCATTATGATCCACAAGAACCACTTTCTTTTTATGCATATCCAGAAAATTACGTCTGGAGATCGTACCGATACACTTACCATGAGGATTGATCACCGGAAACGCCCTGTGACGATTTTTGATCATAACATCCTGGATATCATCCGTAAAATCCTCGGTATTAAACGTAACCATGTTATCCCGCTTCATAACAAAGCTGACCGGAATACTCTGGTTGATCAGACGCGCAATATTAAACGTATCATACGGAGACCGGATGATCACGATATTCTTCTCATGAGCAAGCTTTATAACCTTCTCGGAAACCACGATATTCAGCCCCACGATGATACAGCTGACATTCTGGCTGATCGCCTGAAGATGATCCTCCTCACGGTCACCCATGATGATCATATCATCCTCCTCAACGTAGCCCTCCAGCATCTTCGGGTTGGCAGTACCGACAAGCACACGCCCCTTCACAAAATATCCGTGTCCGTTACCTTCCACCACTTCACCGCCAACAGTCTCGGCAATTCTCTGATACTGCGTCCTCGCATTGGAAAGAAGATAACTGTCTGTAGTATCCATATAGGTCTTTGCGATATCACCAATCGTCACAAGCCCCTCCAGACACCCATCCTTATCACGGATCGGAAGAGAAACGATCCCGTTCTCCTGCATCAGATCCCAGGTATTCTTCAGCGACATATTCTTATCCGCCTGCGGACTGGTCCGGATATCCATATCCTTGACCTGCGTACCGATATTTCCCAGATAAGCCGGCGGCTGTACGCCAAAACGGTTCAGCACATACCTGGTCTCCTCATTGATCTGCCCCGCTCTCTTCGGGATATATTTTTTATTCTGCGTAGTTCTGTTCTTAATATCCGCATAAGCAATAGCCGAACAGATGGAATCCGTATCCGGATTCTTATGTCCGATTACAAATATTCTCTCCGGTTTTTTCATACACATCCATCCTTTTTCATCCAAAATAATCATAATTTAATATTTGCAAACAAAGCACCCAGGGAAGTAGTAGCCTCTTCCCCCGACTCCGGAAGCTCAAAAGACTCCTCCTCAACCTCCTTAGCCATCAGATCCGATGCCTCTTTAATACTCAGGCTCAGCTTACCATCCTTGATCGCGATAACCTTCACCTTAACCTTATCCCCAACACTCAAAACCTCAGAAGGCTTCCGTATCCTCTTCTCACAGATCTGAGAAATATGCACCAGCCCGGAAACCCCGTTCCCAAGCTCCACAAAAGCACCATACGGCTGCAAACTCTCAACCGTACCCTCCGTCACAAAGCCAACCTGGATATTGGAAATCTTATTCCGTTTCTCCACTTCAGCCCTCTCACGAAGAATCTCCCTCGCCGAAAGCACCAGCCTCTTCTTCGCCTTATCAACCTCGATCACCCGCACCTGGATCGGCTTATTCAGAAACACCTCAGTATCCTCAACAAACTCCAAAGCAAGCCTGGATGCCGGAATAAAACCACGGACACCCTCAACATAAGCAATGGCACCCCCGTTAACGATCCCCTTCACAACAACATCCAGCACCTCACCAGAATCCTGAAGCTCCTTCAGCCTATCCCAGGCAAGCACATCCGCAGCATCCGCTCTGGAAAGAAGAATATTCCCCTGACCATCATCCCTGCGAAGAACCATCGCCTGAACCTCATCCCCCGGCTGAACAGCCTCTTTAATATTAAACCCCGGCACCCGGGAAAACTCCTCCACCGGAATAAAACCCTCAGCATAAAACTTAAGGTCAAGAACAACCCCCGACTCATCCACACTCACAACAGTCCCGGAGATAATATCCCCCTCATCGATCCTCTTAAAAGAAGCCTCCAGCTCCCTCTCAAAATCCTTCATAGACTCCGCCATATCCAGACCTCCCATTCAAACAAAAACCCAACCACCGCCGCCCCAAACCAGACGACAGCACTATAATCCTAATCATTATAGCATGCACACCCCACCCGCGCTATATTTTTTGCACTGGAAATTTCTTAACCCCTTTATTTCTCTCCAACGCACAGAACGGACTTAGTACGATTCCAGAATTTCTTTGTAGTGCATCCTTTTTATTTCTCTCCAACGCACAGGACGGACTCAGATCAGCCCATTTATCACAACCTTGATGCTTTCTTTATTTCTCTCCAACGCACAGAACGGACTTAGTACGATTCCAGAATTTCTTTGTAGTGCATCCTTTTTATTTCTCTCCAACGCACAGGACGGACTCAGATCAGCCCATTTATCACAACCTTGATGCTTTCTTTATTTCTCTCCAACGCACAGAACGGACTTAGTACGATTCCAGAATTTCTTTG
>OLQY01001073.1_pt1 | contig 25693 bp, 31 predicted proteins | sample 1672851 | NCBI WGS metagenome assembly OLQY01 (sample SAMEA3136730, study PRJEB25190) | human gut metagenome | reverse complement strand
ATCTCGCCACTCTTAAGTAATATAATGCTTAATAAACTTGATAAGGAGCTAGAAGCTAGAAATCTGCGATTTACAAGATATGCAGATGATGTAGTCATAGTAACGAAGAGCAAAGCGAGCGCAAACAGAGTCATGCACTCTATAACAAAATGGATTGAAAGAAAATTAGGATTAAAGGTAAATGCCACCAAAACCAAAATCACAACACCAACAAAACTAAAATATCTAGGATTCGGTTTCTATTATAATAATGCACAAAAAGCATACAAGAGTAGGCCGCATCAGGAATCCATACAAAGCTTCAAAAGAAAATTAAAACAGCTAACTATCAGAAAATATAGTATGACAGTTTCAGATAGAATCAGACAGCTAAACCAGAAGATAAGAGGATGGGTGAACTATTTCAGCATCTGTGATATGAAAACAGCAATGAAAGAAATAGATGCCCATCTTCGAACTCGTTTAAGAGCGATTATTTGGAAACAATGGAAAGTGCCAAGCAAGAGACAATGGGGATTACAAAAACTGGGTATAGGAAAAGACCTGGCAAGATTAACTTCATATCTAGGAAATCGTTATCAATGGATAGCGACCAAGACATGCGTGGTAAGGGCAATATCAAAAAGGATATTGGCAAAGAAAGGGTTAATTAGCTGTCTGGTGTGAGAGGGTAATTAAATTTACTCTACTCGATTTTTCAGTAAAGAAATGTATGAAAATTTATGAAAATAATCATAGGTATTCAGTAACCTTTGTGTTAAAATATATGCATGAGGTGAATCGAAATGAACTGGTTAACAGAATTAGAAAAATATCAAGATGAATTTATTCAAGATTTAAAAGGATTAATTGCGATTCCTTCCGTTAGAGATGATTCTAAGAAAGCAGAAGGAGCCCCTTTTGGAGCCGGATGCAGAAAAGCATTAGATTACATGCTGGAACTTGGAAGAAGAGAAGGCTTTGAAGTAAAAGATTATGATGGTTATGCCGGTGTGATCAGCTATGGCGACGGTGAGGAAAGTGTTGGTGTACTAGCACATTTAGATGTTGTACCTGTAGGTGTTGGCTGGAGCAAAGATCCATTTGCGGCTGAAATTATAGATGGTTATATGTTTGGACGTGGTACTTTAGATGATAAAGGACCAGCAATGTCTGGATTTTATGCTTTGAAGATGTTGAAGGATAAAGGTATAAAACTAAATCGTAAGGTGATGCTTATTTTAGGCTGTGATGAAGAAAGCGGCATGGAATGCATGGAATATTATACAAAGCATGGCGAAATACCTACGCTTGGCTTTACACCGGATGCAGATTTTCCTGTAATATACGGTGAAAAAGGCGGTTTACATATTGAAATGTCGGGTTCCTGTGAAACGGTAATTTCCAGCATGCATGCAGGAGAAAGACCAAATATAGTCATTGGACAGGCAGAAGCAGTTGTGAAAGAATGGAAAGAAGAATATCTGGATAGTTTCTTTTTCTATCTTCGTGCGAATGATTTAAAAGGAAGCGTAGAAACGCTTGATGGCAATACAGCGAAACTATTTATCGAAGGTGTGTTTGCACATGCGGCAATGCCTTATAATGGCGTTAATGCAGCTTTACATATTCTAAATTTTGTAGGTGCATGTTATGGAGATAAGTTTGCACAGTCTACGTATGCAATGCTGAAAGATTGGCAAGGGAAACCGTTAGGTATCGATATAGATGGGGCTTACATGGGCTTTTTGACAATGAACACTGGTATTGTGAATATTGAAAATGGAAGTGCTTCTATTACGATTGATATTCGCTATCCAAATGATGCAGATGTCGATAAAATCATGAAAGGATTCTATGATACTGCAAATAGTTTAGAGTATCCTTTAGATATTACCTTGTGTAAAGATACTAAGCCATTGTTTGTAGATCCAAATTCAGAATTGGTGACAAAGCTGACTAATGTTTATCAGGAATATACAAAAGATACATTTACACCAAATAAAACAATTGGTGGAGGTACTTATGCGAAGAAGTTTAAAAACTTTGTGGCATTTGGTCCGGAATTTGCACATAATGAACCTGATACAGATATGTTTATTGGGGGCTGTCATCAAAAAGATGAAGCTGTTAAGCTAACAGATTTAATGACAGCTGCAGCAATTTATGTTGCGGCAGTAGAACAGCTGGCAAAATAGATAGGAGTTAGATGTATGAGAATGCGAAAACTGCCCTGGGCAGAAGATTTTATCAAAGAACAGGAAGTTGTAATTAAAAATCCTGAACAGTTTGCCGGGACATGGAAACATCGCATGGATAAAGATGTACTTCATGTAGAAGTAGGAACTGGAAAAGGCGATTACTGGATTCAAATGGCGCAGAAATATCCAGATGCAGCATGGATCGGTATCGAAAAAAATATAAATGTGGCAGCTTTAGCGGTACGTAAGTTCACAAAACTTGAAATAAAACCTAGTAATATGTTATATATTCAAGGAGATGCTGAAAATATTGATACTTGGTTTTCAAAGGGAGAAGTTGATGTTCTACATTTAAACTTTTCTGATCCATGGCCAAAGAAAAGAGCACATAAGAAACGTTTATCCAATCATAAATTTATTGAACGTTATGCTCAAATCTTAAAAGATGATGGGGAAATACAGATGAAAACGGATAATAGTTCTTTATTTGAATATTCCCTGATTGAATTTCAGGAAGCTGGATGGAAGATGAAAGAAGTTAGTGTCGATTATCGACGCATCGAACATGAAGAAGATGTGATTACAGAATATGAACGTCGTTTCATGGAAAAAGGACAGCCAATCTATCGTGCTGTATTTGTAAAAGCAAAAGAAGAGGAATAAAGGAGTTAATTATGAAAGAATATATGACAGTTATCCATTCAATGGAAGAATTTAAAGAAGCCGCAGCGGCTAGCGGAGTAAATGTATTTACATTCTCTGCAAATTGGTGCCCAGATTGCCGTTTTATTGAGCCATTTATGCCAAAATTAGTAGAAGCTTACAGCGATTACCATTTCTATTATGTAGATCGTGATGAAAATATTGAGATTTGTCAGGAACTGATGGTAATGGGAATTCCAAGCTTTGTGGCATTTAAAGATGGTAAAGAATCTGGACGTTTTGTGTCAAAATTAAGAAAGACTGAAAAAGAAATCAACGATTTCCTAGCAGAACAAAAATAGCGAAAGGACGATGAAACATGTCTGTGTTTAAAAAACTAGCATCTCTATTATTTGAAGAAACTGATGCTGAGGTTTTGGCAGATGATGAATTAGAACCAATAGAAATCAAAGAAACAAAGAAGAAAAGTGAAAAGGCTGAAAAGGATACAACGGAAGAATTACAATCCTATTTCAATCCTCATGCGGCGGCTAATGCTGTCAATCAAGATGAAAAGAAATTTGTGACTATTGATTTAGAAGAAAAGCCAAAAGAGAAAAAGGAACCTCAGCCAGAAACAAGTAATGAAGAAGTAAAACGAGTGAAGAAAACACGTATAGATGTAAAGGAATATGAGTTTTCTCCTGTTATATCACCGATGTTTGGTTCGAAAGAAGAGGAAAATAAAAAGCCGAAAAAGAAAGTCACAGTTTCGGTAATGAAAAAACCTAAGAAAAAAAATCCTTTAGGTACTATTATTTCTCCATATTATGGGGTTAGCGAATTAGAAGAATTTGAAGCGAAGGCCCAGCAAAAAATAGAGGAAAACGAAAAATTTAAGAAAGAAGAACTTCCTATACAGGAAATTGATAAATATGAAGCAGAGGAAGAAATTCAAAGTGTTCCTTTAGAAGAAATGATCGAACATACAGATGTGACCGATAAAGAAGAGGATTTACTACAAATTTCTTTATTTGGAGAAGCAACGCCAATTAAACATTTGGATGAATCTAGTAGCGATTTACAGAAAGAATAAAAGAGGTGTTTATTATGCATTATCATTTTATTGGTATAAAAGGAAGCGGAATGGCTTCTTTAGCTACGATCATGTATGACAAAGGTGAAGACGTTAGTGGTTCTGATATTGAAAAATATATATTTACACAAAAAGCACTAGAAGATCGTCAAATACCGATTACTTCATTTTCTGAAGATAATATTCACGAAGGTGATATTGTAATTATCGGTAATGCTTTTGATAAAACTAATCCAGAAGTCGCAAAAGCATTATCAATGGATTCAGTTACAACATATTGGTATCATGATTTTTTAGGAAAGCTGATAAAGGATTATATTTCTATATCAGTTGCCGGAACACATGGGAAAACGACAACAACAGGCATGTTATCTCATGTAATGAGTTTAGCCGCTCCAACAGGTTATCTGATTGGCGATGGAACCGGAGAAATGCCTAAAAATAGTCAGTATTTTGTATTAGAATCATGTGAATATCAACGTCATTTTCTTGCATATAAGCCAGATTATGCAATTATAACGAATATTGAATTAGATCATGTAGATTATTATAAAGATATGAATGATTACTGCAATGCATTTGAAACATTTGCAAATCAGGTAAAAAAAGGAATTGTCTTATTTGGCGATGATGAAGCAGTTCGTTCATTAGATGTCCATATCGATCACTTATACTATGGACTGCAGGATCATAATGATGTGCAGGCAGTTCATGTAGTACAAAATGAAGATGGAATGAAATTTGATGTATTATACCATGGAGAGATGTTTGGACATTTTGAATTACCGTTTGTTGGGATGCCGTTTCTGTGGAATAGCTTAGGTGTGATTGCGGTAGGTATTATGGAAGGTTTGTCAGCTTCTTTATTACAGGAAGGTTTAGCTAGTTTTCCTGGTGTAAAACGTAGGTTTAAAATTGAAGAAAATGGAGACAATATATATATCGATGATTATGCACATCATCCAACAGCTGTCAAATATATGATTGAGGCTGCTCGCATGAAGTATCCGAATAAAAAGATCATTGCGCTATTTAAGCCTGATCGTTATTCACGTATCTATTACTTTATGGATCGCTTTGCGAAAGAATTAGACAAGGCGGATGAAGTGTATTTGTGCCATTTCCCTGAAAATGCAGCAAAGGAAGAAGGAATCGATATTACGATTCAGGATCTATGTGATAAATGTAGTAAGGCAACTGTTATTGCGGAAGATGAAGCTGCAGCAAAGATGCTGGCATCAAGAGGTCCTGCTGTTTATTTGTTTATGAGCAGCAAGGACATATATAAATTAAAAAATATTGTAAAAAGTTTTCAATAAATGTTGAAAAGGATTACAATATGATTTAAAATAGATAAAGAGGTGTTTCTATGGGTTTAGATCAATTATTAGAATTAACAAGCAATGTGGCAGTAAAAGCATTACCGATTTGTGGAGTCGTTGTTTTGATTTTCTTAGCTGTTTTTCTTGGACATTTAATCAAAGTGCTTAAGAATGCCAATGAGGCAGTATCTAAAATTTCAAAGACATTGGAAACAGCAAACCGTCAATTAGAAACACTGGATAAACCACTGAATACGCTAAATGAATTAAGTGAAACTGTGGACTGTGTTCATGAAGCTAGCAAACATGCGGTACGTTCTACTCTAGTGGCAATCATTGAGAATTTTTCAACGATTAAAGACTGGATTTTTTCAAACATGAGACAAGAAACAAATACTGAAGAAGAGAGTGAATAATCATGGACAATGAACAATTAAAAGAAGTCGAAGAGATGGAAGAAAAGGCTAAATTCACTATTATCACACTTGATTGTGATGAGGGTGAGGAAGAGTCTAAAAAAGTTCTTGATGATGCGAAAGAACGTTTAAAAAAATTATATGAAGAACTTTATGTGTGGCTAAAAAATCATACAGATTCAGAAGAAACACAGGAAAAAATTGAATATGTAAAACAGGAAACCACAAAACTTTTATCATCTACACAGGATAAATTAAAAGAATTTAATGAGCGTGAAGATGTGAAAGAGGGAAAAGAAAAAGTTAAACAATCAATACAGTCTTTAGGTGCTTATATGCAGGCAGGTATTCAGGAAATCTCAAAAAACGATGTTGTGAAAAACTGTACAGACACCTTAACAGATACATTGCATTCTATCAAAGAGGATGAACAAGTAAAATCAGGTGTAAGAAAGTTGAAAAAGGGAACTTTAAAAGTCGCAGAATCAGCATTTAATGGCTTGAAGCGAGTTTTAGATACAGAGACAGACGATAGTCGGAAGGGATAATAGTTATGAAAAGAATTACGATTTACGATGTGGCAAAAGAAGCTGATGTATCTTTGGCTACAGTATCCCGTGTTATTAATGGCTCAGAAGTCGTACGTGAGGATACGCGTATCAAAGTACAGGAAGCGATTGAAAAGTTGGGCTACAAACCAAATGCAATTGCGCAAGGATTAGCATTACAAAAAACAACAACCATTGCGCTGATCGTTCCAGAAGCAAGTTATTTCTATACTGGACAGATTATTAATGGGCTAATCGATGTGGCGAAGATTTATAAATATAATATTATGCTTCACACCACTACAGAAGGAATCACTGAAATGAATGATATTATTGAAAATATCATTAAATCTCGTGTTGACGGGGTTGTGATTTTCAATGATAAGCTGAATAAGGAAGAATTGAATCAGCTGACTCGTTATCAGGTACCAATCGTTGTAATTGGTAATAAGATGAGTGATGAAACTATTGGTAGTGTCTATGTAGACTATTCTAAATTAGTTTATGACTTTGCGACAAACTGTATTCAGAATGGTAAGAAAGATATTGCCCTTGTGGAAGACCGTAAAAATCCTCAGATGATCAAACAATTATTAGATGGATTGACAAGAGCATTTGCGGATCAGGGAATGGAATTTAATAACTTTATTCAGATTCCAAAAGAATACCGTTCATCTTATTTGTTCTTAAAAGAATTTATGAGCAAAGGTACATGTCATGAAGTGATGATCACATATCGTGATTCTCAAGCAATGGCGGTAATGAACACAGCAAAAGAAGCAGGTATCAGTATTCCTGAAGATATGGAACTTGTATGTATTTTAGACAGTAAGTATAATGCAATGGCTCGTCCTCAGATTTCTGGGTTTAAGATTCCGGATTATGATCTAGGGGCAGTCGCAATGCGTTTACTAACAAAAATGCTACATGATGAAAATGAAGTTATCGATAAAGAAATTGAATTGAGCTACATTTTCACACCTAGAAAATCAACTAAATAAACACTTTAAAAGCGTTGAAGAGACAAGAACTTAAGGGATTCTTTCGCAGAGAGCAGTTGGCTGGTGAAAAACTGCAGATACCTTAAGAAATACACCTTGGAGCTTCCTGTTTAAAAGACAGGACGGGTTGCCCCGTTATGGCATGAGTGCTCGTATTTCGGGAACTAAGGTGGTACCACGCATAGCTGCGTCCTTGGATAAAGGACGTTTTTTTATGGAGAAAAGGAGATTTATATGAAATTATTTGATGAATTGAAGTACCGTGGATTAATTAATGATGTGACAAGTCCAGATTTGGAAGAAAAATTAAATAATGGAGGATTGACTTTCTATATTGGGACAGACCCTACTGGAGATTCTCTACATATTGGACATTATTCTTCTTTATTGTGTGCAAAACGATTAAAAGAACATGGACATCATCCAATCATGTTAGTTGGTGGGGCAACTGGATTTATTGGTGACCCAAAAGCTACTGGAGAAAGAAGTATGCTTACAAAAGAAGTTTTACAGCACAATTATGATTGTTTAAGTAAACAAATCAAAGAGTTATTTGGTTTTGAAATGGTAAATAACTTGGATTGGACTAAAGATATTACGATTATTGATTTTTTAAGAGATTATGGGAAATTCTTTAATATCAATTATATGATTAATAAAGAAACAGTAAAACGTCGTTTAGAATCTGGTATTAGTTATACAGAATTTTCTTACATGCTGTTGCAGGCATTAGATTTCTTACATCTATATGAGGAAAAAAACTGTACGTTACAGATTGGCGGGCAGGATCAATGGGGAAATATTACAAGCGGTTTAGAGTTAATTCGTAAAAAACATGGTGCTGATGTTGAGTGTTATGGTTTAACTATGCCACTTATCACCAAAGCTGATGGAACTAAATTTGGAAAAAGTGAAACAGGTACTGTATGGTTAGATAAAAATAAGACAAGTGCTTATGAATTATATCAGTTCTTAGTTAATTCAGAAGATGAAAAAGTTATTGATTACTTGAAAAAACTGACATTCCTTACAAAAGAAGAAATCGATGCATTGGAAGAAAAAGTAAAAACTGAACCTCATTTAAGAGAAGCACAAAAAGCTTTAGCTAAAGAAGTAGTTACTTTCTTACATGGAGAAGAAGAATATAATAAGGCTTTAAAGATTACGAATGCATTATTTAGAGGAAATATTAAAGATTTAGAGGCAGACGAAGTAAGAGATGCCCTACGTGGTTTTGAGGCAAAAGAAATCGAAAATGATTTATTATTGCCAGATGTATTAGTAAATGCTGGTATTGCGTCAAGTAAACGTGAAGCTAGAGAATGGATCAAACAGGGTTCTATTCAAATTAATGGAGATAAAGTACAGGATATTGCGTTTGTTGTATCTAAGGACAATGCAATTTCAGATAATCTGACATTAATTAAAAAAGGTAAACGCAATTATTATGTAATTGCTCAATAAGAACTAGGCAGGATTAAAAAATCCTGTCTTTTTCTTTTCTATGCCAAAACTCATAAAACGTCATACAATAGCATAAGGAGGAGAAAAAATGCGAATTGCAGTATTCTGTAATGAAGATCGTATGTTGCAGGTTTGTGATAATCTATCAAAGGATTACCAAATTATGATATGCAATGAAGAAACTGATTATGAAAATCAGCCGGCATATGATGCTATTGTGTTTCCTATTAAAGGAGTATATGAGAATGGCATGATTGATTTTTTAGATAAGAAAATACAGCTTCCTGATTCTTTTTTTCAAAGACAGAAGAAAGAATGCATTTATTTTTGTGGGATGAAAAACGAATATCTAGAACATTTACCACAAGCAAAAATTTATTATATGCAGGAAGAAAAGGTCATACGAGATAATGCAATATTGACTGCTGAAGGGGTATTGCATGAATTAATTAACTGTGTGAGAAAAAGTATTTATGACATAACAATTGATATTATTGGTTATGGCCAGTGCGGCAAGGTAATTTATCAGATGTTAAAGAATTTACAGTTAAATGTAAGAGTTATTCGACGAGATTGTAAACTGGAAGATGATTTTATTCCATTATCTGCCTGGAATAATTGTGGAGATGTTCTTGTTCATACCGCGACAGGAAGTATCTTGGATAAAGAAAGAATACAAAGCTGGAAGAATAAACCAATCATCATTGATATCGCAACACCTGATGTGATTGATATTAAAACGGCAAAAGAAGAGGGAATTGTAGTGCTGAAGGCAAAAAATTTACCGGGAAGATTTGCAAGCATCAGTGCTGGAAATATAATAGCGGATTTTATAAGGGAGACATTGCTAAATGAAAAATAAACGAATTTTATTTGGTATCTGTGGTTCATTCTGTAATCATGCGGAAGTTTTAATAGAATTGGAATCGTTATGTAAAGAAAATGATGTACAGGCAGTTGTGAGTGAGAATGTATTTAACTGTTCTACTCGCTATTTTGATGCAGATGTATTTTTAGGGAAAGTTAAAGAAGCAACAAATCATGAAATAATTCATACTATTGTAGAAGCAGAGAAAGTTGGACCCTCTAATGCATATGATATTATGGTGATAGCACCAATGACCGCAACAGTTGCGGCAAAAATGGCTCTAGGTATTTATGATCATCCTGTCACATTAAGTGCTAAAGCTATGATTCGAAATCTTAAACCTGTAGTATATGGTATAGCGACCAATGATGGTTTAGGAATCAGCGGTCCAAATGTTTTCTCCTTAATGAACATGAAGCATATTTATGTTATTCCATTTCGTCAGGATGCGCCTTTTCAAAAGGGAAGAAGCATTGTGTCAAAATGGACATTGCTGGAAGAAACATTAGATCATGCACTTGAGGGTAGACAGCTGCAGCCAATTTTATTAGGAGGAGACAATGAATGAAAAAAGTAATGGTTGCTTTAGTTACACCTTTTGACTTACACAATAAAGTAGATTTTAAAGCATTAGGACAAATTGTTCGTCGATTGATTAAAGAAGGAGTAGATGGTTTTATTGTGTGTGGAACAACTGCGGAAACACCTACACTTACACATAATGAAAAAATGGCGATTTTACGTTATGTGATTGAAATCTCAAAACAACGTGTAGAAATTTGGTTTGGATGTGGAACGAATGATACACATGGTACTATACAGGCATGTATAGAAGCAGAGAAGGAGGCTATAGATGGTGTTTTATTAGTTTCACCTTATTATAATCGTCCTAATGATGAAGGTGTTTTTGCTCATTATGATAAAATTGCTGAAAGTATTCATACAAATATCATGCTGTATAATGTTCCAGGCAGAACTGGTATACATTTGAATTATGATGTCATAAAACGTCTGATTGAAAAACATGATAATATCGTTTCACTAAAACAGGCAAGTTCAGATTTAGAGACAGTGCGTCTTTTGAAACAGCATTATCCAGACTTCTTGATTTATAGTGGAGAGGATGCTTATTTTGATGAAGGATTTGAGGCTGGAATGGATGGTCTGATATCGGTTATGGGACATGTTGGCCTGCTAGAATTAAAGGAATTTATTACACAGGAAGATGTTAGTCATAAAAAATGGAAACAGTTAAAAGAATTGGCTGCTTTGACATTCTGCGATTCATCGCCTGCGCCAATTAAATATATGTTGTCGCTACGTAATGAGTGTCGTAATATTGTGCGTCTTCCGCTTGTGCCAATACAAATAGATAACCAGAAACGAATTCAGGTATTTCTAGACAAAAAACAACAGTCTTCTTAATTTGTCTGGGGCATAATGAATTAGGTGATCGTATGATACAAGTAAAGGTATTTGATGAAGAACATGAAGATGATTTAACAGAAGCAATTAATGGATTTTTAAAGGAAAAAGAGATAAAGCAGCTGATTGATATTAAATTTTCTACATCAATCAGTCATGTTCAAGATGAACAATTATACTGTTTTAGCGCAATGCTGATTTATCTGTTATAAACTTATGCAAGCTTTCCATACTAAAGGTGTGGAGGTGTTGAAAAATGCATAATAAAACAGAAATCATGTGTAATGTCGCAAGTTGTGTCTTCTATAAGGAAGATCGTTGTCATGCGGAAACAATCAGTGTCAGCTGCGATAATTGTGTAAATCCTAAAGCATGTCATGAAACAGAATGTAGTTCATTTCGTTGTAAGAATATGTAGTCTGATTGTAAGAAGAAGGGATATTATCCTTTCTTTTTTCTTAATTTTTTTCGCCCTTTTCATAAAAAAATGGCTTAAATAAGGCCAATATGTTATAATACACAAGAGGTGGTTTCATGCGAAAAAAAGTCCTATGGGTCTTACTATTGGTCTTGTTTATGACTAGCTGTAGCAGTTCTCATAGCAAAGATTCAAAAAGTATTCAAAACTATGAGAGTTATGTTGATGCAGTTTTAAGTAATGCAGGTAGTGTAACAAAAAATATCCCTTTTGATTATAAAATGTCTGTTGTACATCAGGAAGATCAGTCTTATCAGTATGAAATAGTTATTTCTAATCCTCGTATTGCTATGTACAATATTCAGGCAATTGCAGTAGATCCTGCATTAGACAGCAATGAAAATGTATATCCATGTTTAGGCCTATTGGGAGAAGATGCAGATACTGCATTTCATATGATTCCATATCAAGCAAATGGCCCTCGAAATTATGTTAATAAAATCTATCTAGATGGTGTAACCAATGAAAGTCAGTTTACTATTTATGTAATGGTTACTTGGAAAGATTCAACGTTAACGACAACAAATCGAGCGTTCTTTACATGTAATTATGCACAAAAAGATACAACTGAAGAAGATAGTAATTAGAAAGGAATTTTCTTATGAGTAATAATAATCTATCAAATCGTAAGCAATCTATCATTGCAGGGGGATTGATAAGTTCTGCAGGAATCTTTTTTGCGAAATTTATTGGCTTATTTTATGCGATTCCATATAACTCCATGCTGGGTTCTGCAGAAAATATTGCATATTATGGTGTTGCTTATAATATTTATTCTTATTTATTAAATATATGCACTGCTGGATTTCCTTTTGCCATTGCGACATTAATTGCGAAGTATTCAACAAGAGGAGATTATCAGACTTCGCTTTTGATTAAAAAATTATCTTCATCTTTAATGGCTTGTTTTGGATTAGGAATGATGGTAATTGTTATTTTATTTTCTTCTCCGCTTGCAACTTTAATGCTTCCTGATGAAGGGAATGATGTTAATACGTTACAGATTGTTTTGATATTAATATCTTTTGCATTATTCTTTGTCCCATTATTATCTAGTCTTCGAGGATTTTATCAGGGTTTAAAGCATATGGAAGTTTATGCACTTTCTCAGGTATTAGAACAGATTGCACGTGTTGCATTCCTATTGACTTCTAGTGCTATTGCAGTTTATGCATTGAACTATGATAATGTCTGGGCTTTATACTTTGGGGTAATATCAACCAGTATATCAGCAATATTAGCGATATTTCATTTAAAATTTTATGATAAAAAACAAATGAAACAGCTTAAATTGCAGGCTGCGAATCAAACTGTTGTGCCTAACAAAGATCGTAGAGAAATATTACGTGAACTTATTTTTATTTCTTTCCCATATTTACTTGTGGCTTTATTAGGGTATAGTGATACGATTGTAAATACATTATTTTTGAATAAAGGATTGGAAGCTCATGGCAATACGGAATCAGAGATTATACTGATAAGCGGTGCCATCAATTATGGTGTATTAAAGCTAATGTCAATTCCAATGATTTTGGCTCCTGGTTTTTCATCCGCAATCATACCCCATATTACTACTGCGTTAACGCATCATGATTATAAGCTGGTACGAAAGAATGTTCGTGATTGTATAGATATAGTTTTATATATTGCCTTACCTGTATCTTTCTGTTTATTCTTATATGCTAAACCATTGTATTTTGTATTATTTCCACCAGAAAATTTAAAGAATCTGGATTTCTTAGCACAGATTTTATCTTGGTTTTCTATTGAGGCATTCTTGAATACGATTGGTCCTATTTTTACAGCATTGATGATGTCCGTAGGACTTCGTCGATTGAATATTCGAAATTCCGCAATTATGATGGCATTAAAGCTATCAACAGCATACCCATTATTAGCTTATTTTGGATATCAGGGTGTTGTGTACTCTACAATCATCGCAATGGGTGTCTTTATTGCATTAGATGTATATGCTCTAACAACACGTTATAAGATTAACTGGAAATATACGTTGCATAAATTGCTTATAATTATTCTGGCTATGCTTGGTATGATGATAGTCGCAAATGCATTATCAGCTCTAGGTCTAAAAGGTTATGATGATAGTCGATTTATTAGTTTGATTGAGCTTGGTATAAATGGCATGATAGCTGTTCTTGTATATTTTGCTATTACCTATATATTTGCGATACCACAGACTATTTTAAATTTAGATTTAGGTAAGATCTGGAAGCGAATCAGAAGAGGATAACTATGCGATTAGATAAATATTTAGCTCATGCCAATATTGGTACTCGTAAAGAAGTAAAACAGCTCATACGTAAAGGGCATATAAGTATAAACGGGGAAGTATGTCGTAAAGATGATATTAAAATCAATGAAAAAGAAGATGTTGTTACAATTGATGGTGAAGAGATATATTATGAATCAGTCGTATATATCATGTTAAATAAACCGCAGAATGTAGTTAGTGCTACAATGGATCCTGTACATGAAACTGTTATGGATTGTATTGACGTAACAATTCCAAAGGATTGCTTCCCGGTAGGCAGATTAGACATTGATACAGAAGGGCTGCTGCTGATCACAAATGATGGAAAATTAGCACATCAGTTATTATCTCCAAAGCATCATGTGACCAAAACATATCTAGCAGAAATTGCACATTCTTTATCTGAAAAAGATATTACACGTTTGGAAAATGGCACAATTGAATTGGATAACGAACGTATTCTTCCTGCAAGTGTTGAAGTAATAGATGAAACTTTTATAAAGCTTCATATTCAGGAAGGTCGCTTTCATCAAGTGAAGAGAATGCTGCATGCAGTTAATAATGAAGTAATATCTTTAAAAAGAATAGCTATGAAAACATTATATTTAGATGATTCTCTAGCTCCTGGAGAATGGCGATTCTTAAGTGAAGAGGAAATTCGTTCATTGAAGGAGGATTTATGATTTCAATTGTTGCGGCAATGGATTTAAATGGAGTGATTGGTTATCATCATACGATGCCTTGGCATTGTTCAGAGGATCTCATTCATTTTCGTAATCTAACTTTACATCAGCATATCTTAATGGGAAGAATTACCTATGAACATCTTCCTAAGCAATTAGATCATAGGATTCTGCATATTGCTTCAAGAAAACAAATTGCTGATGAAAATATTATGCTATGTAATGATGTAGAAAAAGAGATTAAGAAATGGAAGGATAGTAAAGAGGCTCTTTATGTTTGTGGTGGAGCTCAGATTTATGAAATGGCATTACCATATGCTGATGAATTATGGCTGACTACCATTTTAAATCACTATCAGGGAGATACATGGTTTCCTAATATTGATTTAAAAGAGTTCGTTCTTGTTTCTGAAGATATTAAAAAAGAGTGTGTAATTCGACATTATATAAAACGTTAGGAAAGAGGGTGTCAGAGTGCGTTTTGTGGATATTATAGAAAAAAAGAAAAACAACTTGGCGTTAACAAAAGAAGAGATTCATTATTTTATACAGGGCTATGTAAATAAAGATATACCTGATTACCAGGTTAGTGCATTATTGATGGCAATCTACTTTAATGGTATGAATGCATATGAAACTGCTTGTTTGTGCGAAGAAATGCTGTATAGCGGCGATGTGATTGATTTATCTGCTATTAAAGGTATTAAATGTGATAAACATTCTACAGGTGGTGTAGGAGATAAAACTAGCTTATCTTTAGCTCCTATGGTAGCAGCTTGTGGCGCTAAAGTTGCGAAAATGAGTGGTAGAGGTTTAGGGCATACAGGAGGAACATTAGACAAAGTAGAATCTATAGAAGGCTTTAATGTAATGCTTTCACAGGAAGAATTTATTGAACAGGTCAATGATATTGGTTTAGCTCTTATTGGGCAGACAGCCTCATTAGTGCCAGCAGATAAACAGCTTTATGCCTTGCGTGATGTAACTGCTACTGTAAATTCCATTCCATTGATTGCCTCAAGTATCATGTCTAAGAAACTGGCAGCTGGTTCTGATACGATTTTGCTGGATGTTAAATTTGGTGAGGGGGCATTTATGCCAACAAGTGAAAAGGCAAAGGAATTGGCAGAAGCTATGATTGCGATTGGCTCACATTTTAATAAAGATGTAAAAGCAATGATCAGTAATATGAATCAGCCATTAGGAAATGCGATAGGAAATGCATTGGAAGTAAAAGAAGCAATTGAAACATTAAAGGGAAATGGACCGGAAGATTTTACAGAGTTATGTATTGAAGCAGGAAGCATTATGCTACAACAGGCCCATATTGCCAAAAATGATGAGGATGCAAGAAAACAGCTAGAAGAAGTTATAAAAAATGGAAAAGCTCTCGATAAACTAGTTGCGATGGTACGTGCACAAGGTGGTAATGTTGAACAGATTCTTAATCCGGAATTATTGCCTAAGGCAAAAGAAATCATTGAAGTATGTTCAAAAGAAGAAGGTTATGTAAAAGAATTGCATGCATTGGAATTAGGTACATTAGCCATGAAACTAGGCGCTGGCAGAATGGTGAAAGAAGATTCTGTGGATCCTGCAGTTGGTATTGTACTTAATAAAAAAGATGGAGATTATGTACAAAAGGGAGATATTCTAGCTTATATTCATATAAATCATCCACTTCCAGAAGGATGGTTAGAAGATTTTTATAATGCTTATGTATTTACTGATGAAAAGGTAGATAAACAAAAACTGATTCATGAAGTTATCTCTTCAGGTAAGTAAAAGCTCGCTTTACTGCGAGCTTTTTGAATACTATTTTTTATTAATGATCAATGCCATAAATACAAGTGGTTCATCACCTATATTTTCAATTCCATGAATATTACCATCAGTTGTATAAGTGACATCTCCAGGGCGCAATTCTTTTTTTACGCCATTATCGTTATATAAGGCTTTACCTTGTAAAATATAATAAGATTCCGCATCATCAATATGAGGATGATTGCCTAAAGATGAATTCACATCAATAGTTACCTTAGCATACATCTTAACATTTGGCCCCATTTCTTCAAGTGATAATAATCTTTCGATATGCATGGTTCCTTTACCGCCATTTCTTCGCTCATAATGTTCAATTTCTTGTTTCATAGTATCACTCCTCGTATGTACATTATATAAGATTATAAAAAATAAGAAAAGACTATTAAAGATAAATTAATAGTGTATACTAACTATGAGGATGTGATTCTTATAAAAACGCGCATGAAATGGATTTTATATGCACTGAACTTTTTAGCCTTTTTTTCTATTTCTATGGTCAATACACAAATGATTCCTTACTTAAGTGATCTAGGATATTCTGTTGTAGAACGAGGTTATATTTTAGCAGGTATGGCAGTTATCGCAATTCTTGGTCAATTCTTGTTTGGGTATTTGTGTGATCGGTTTCATCGTATTAAAATATTCTTTTTTTTAGCCTTTGTTTTATTGACTGGAAGCAGTTTTGCGATATTTTTAGTATCTAAACAAAGTTTCTGGTATCATCTATGCAGTGTTTCTATAATGGGTGGAATGGTGAAAGTTATCATGGGATTGGATGAAACATGGATGATGAAAATTGATGAAGAGAACTATGGTAAACTTCGAGCAAGTGGAGCTTTGGGATTAACCGTTGGTTCACCGATTGCAGGATTTGTGATTAAAAGCTTCTCTTATTATGTACTTTTAGGTATATTTTCAATAGTTAGTATTATTTTATGTGTAGTAATATGGAGGGCACAGGATGCTCAGCAGAAAGAAAAAAGCATAACGTTATCATGTATCGTTGATTTGGTAAAAAATAAAGGTTATATGATGTTAATCATTATTTATTTATGTGTATATATGATCGGTACTGCTGATCAATATGTAGTTATCGATAAAATGCTGGATATTGGCGGAACAACAACATCTGTAGGAATAAAATGGGCGTTACAGTCTTTTATGGAAGTCCCTCTATTTTTATATTCATCTAAAATTCTAGAGAAATTTAGTTTAAAGACACTATTATATACGGGAACAATATGCTATGGCATAAAGTTTCTGTTTTATGGCTTATCCTCTACACCTTTCTTTATCATAGTAACGGCAGCATTACAGTTAGTAACTCTGCCTATCATTATGTTGACGAGTAAGATATTAATCAAGGAAATTACTCCAGAATCAGTGTTTAATTCAGCACAGATGTTTGCAATGGCAATTTTTATTGGTGTAAGCGGATTAATTACACCATTGATTACTTCTCATTTATCTGAATTATTTGGTTATAATGTAACATTATATATTATCGCAAGCTTTACAATTGTTCCATTGCTGCTTATATATTTATATATGAAATACTTCAATCAAGAAGAAAAATCTTGAAATAGATTCGAAAAAAACATATAATATAATTGATGATAAGGACTGTGTAACCCTACGATAGTGGGTTTGATAAAAGCTCTTGGACAGTCAAGAGCTTTTTCATGAAAAGGAAGTGAATGAATGGAATTTACAATGCAGAAGGTCATTGATGATTATTACATAATGGAAAATGATAGACATGTTTTTACTGTTTCTTATGAGAAAGAAGATGGATTACTGTCTATTTATTTGAAAAATATGTTTGGTGATGAAATCCTAGGATTATATCAGGTGCGTAAATGGTATAGTCGTGTGCATTCTTGTATGAATTTTATGATTTATGAAAATGATCAGCAGATTGGTGAGTTAAAGAAAAATAAAGATGGCTTTGAATTAGTATATCATGATGTATATTATCGATTCTATTGTGGTCAGCATGCTGGTGATCGAATGGTGATATGTTTCGATCGTAATCATCAGATTGCGGAGTTTACATTTGATGAAATCACAAAAATCAAATTCTGTAATACGACTCTTCAGGGCTTATTGTCATTACTGTGTATGACAATGAAGGTATTTATTGATCAGGAACATTTTTCAGAGAAAGCATTCCAGCATCACTATTTAGGTGTTTATGATGATACGAAGCTGTCTGCATAATAAATTAATATTGATTGATTTAGATGGAACCATGTATCGTGGAAACGATGTGATTCCATCTGCTTTAATTTTTATCAAGTATTTACAAAAAGAACGGATTCCTTTCTTGTTTGTGACTAACAATGCGACACGTACTCATGCACAGAATCGAGTAAAAATGGAATCACTGGGATTTCATGATATTAAGGATTCTCAATTTTTTACAAGTGCAATGGCTGCGGCTTCTTATATGAAAAATCATTGCCAATTACATAATGTATTTTATATTGGAGAAGATGGTTTGCAAGAAGCCCTCTTAGAACAAGGCCTGCAAATAACTAATACAGATGCGGAAGCAGTAGTTGTTGGTCTAGACAAAGAACTGACTTATGATAAATTATGTAAAGCATATCTTCATTTGCAGGAGGGAGCTTTATTGATAGGAACAAATCAAGATCGTCGTATTCCACATGGAAATCACTATTTGGTTGGTAATGGAGGAATTGTTTCCTTATTGGAATACTGTAGTGAAAAGCCTGCAGTATTTGCAGGGAAGCCTACATCCATCATGATGGATGAAATTCTTCGTTATGCGAAGGTTTCAGCTGACGATGTAGTGATGATGGGAGATAACCTAGAAACTGATATTGCGTTTGGATTGAATAATCATGTGCAGACAATCTTTGTGACAAGTGGTGTACATACCAAAGAAGATTGTCAACGTTTTCATGTTCAGCCTGATTTAATTATTGAGGATTTATTAGAATTGGTATAAAAGAAAAGCCTGTACATATATTGAAATGAGGGGATTTCATGAATGTACAGGTTTTTTTTGTGATTTGGCAGGATATTGGTTTATTTCTATATTCTATATTAAAGGCATTTTTGCCGTTACCATCACTTGAAGTAGTATTAGTTCCTTTAGTTCTAAATTCGCCAGAAAAATGGTTCTGGTATTCTTTGATAGGAGCAGTAGGAACATGCGTTGGTGGAGCGATAGGTTATGGTATAGCTTATTTTCTAGGTAAAAATGTATTAAAAGGCTTAGCTAAAAACGATGATGTACAAAAAGGAGAAGTTTTATTAAAGCGATACGGTCTTTGGGCTATTTTTATTGGCGGAATAACTCCTATTCCTGATTTCTTGTTAGCGTATTTAGCTGGCTTTGCCAAGATGCGATTACTTCCATTTTTATTAAGTGATGGGATCGCAAGATTTATAAGAAGTTTACTTGTATCTCTTTCGTTAAAATATCTAGGAACTATAATCAATATTGATGCTTTCGGCACATGGTTATGTGTTATTGTAATGGTATTCTTTATTATTCGATGGGGATTACAGAGAAGGAAGATGAAGCACACATAATATCAAAAAAATAGGGGAATATTTGATCATTATCTAATAATTCCGGATGCCATTGAACACCTAAAATCTTACCATTTTCATGTTCAATGGCTTCTACATAATTTTCAGCACTAAGAGCAGAAGTATAGATCCCAGTTCCTAATTTACCGATAATCTGATGATGATAACTATTTACGTTAATAGTGCTGGGATATAATTGGTGTAATATGCTTCTAGAAGTTAAATGAATATCATGTTTATGATCTTTGGCATGAATTAAAGGATCAATATGTTGAAGGATTGTTCCTTTAAAGTATACATTTAGCATCTGCATGCCTCGACAAATACCCAATATGGGTTTCTTGTTTTTCACAAACATATCAATTACTTCAAATTCAAAATGATCCATTCCCATCTCATACGTTTGTATATTTGGATTACGTTTTTCATTTATATAATAGCTGTGTAAATCATATCCTCCAGGAAGCAGTAATGCATCACATAAGGGAATAATATAAGAAAGACTTCTAGTATTACATATCGGAATAACAGCCCACCCATATTGTTCAATACGTTTTATATAAGGTAAATTTATAAAGTATTTCCATGTAGTATCAAAACATTCAATACGCATTAATACACCAATTGATTTCATAGATTACAACACCTTTCAATCTATGATATGAAAAGAAAAGGGAAAGGTTACTTATAGTACTTTCCCTGCCATGTATTTCTTTTTTTCATTTCCTTATCAATATCATTTAAAATCGTAACTTTCTTTAATGTCCATAATGGAGCAATTAAATCTTCTTTTACACCATCACCTGTTAAACGCTGTATGATTATCTCTTTAGGTAGAACTTCTAGCTGACGAATGACTACATCGATATAATCCTCTCTGCTTAATAAAGGGAATGGTTTTTGTTTATATTCATTTCCCATCTTTGTGTTTTGAATCAGATGAAGCATGTGAATCTTAACAGCATGTATTGGTAATTTACCTATCGCCCTTGCACTTTCAATCATCATGTCTTTTGTTTCATTTGGTAATGAATTCATTAAATGTACTGCTATTTTTATATCTGTATTAGAAAGGCGGTGAATGCAGTCAAGAAACTGAGCATACGTATGACCACGATTAATGTTTTTTGCTGTTTCATCATAAATGCTCTGCAAACCTAATTCTACCCAAATTTCTTTTTGCTTGGTTAGTGATTGAAGGTATGCAATTTTATCATCTTCTAAACAATCTGCACGTGTGGCAATACTGATAGCAGCTATATCATCTTTTAAGACAAAAGGTTCAAAGCATCTTTTTAATGTATTTAAATCAGCATATGTGTTTGTATATGCCTGAAAATAAGCCATCGGTATTCCATTAGGCCATTTTCTTCTCATCATGGCAAGACCTTGGTCGAATTGTGTTGTTAGATCGTCTTTCATATTTCCTGCAAAATCACCACTGCCTAAAGAACTACAGAAAGTACATCCTCCAACTCCACATGTACCATCTCGGTTCGGACAGGAAAAACCAGCATTTAGAGGAACTTTAAAAACTTTCTGATGAAAACGATGTTTTAAATAGTAATTCCATGTATGATAACGTTTATTATCATCGCTATAAGGAAATGGATTGTTGTATGTCATAATATCACCCGTATCATTGTAACATACTCTCTTGAAGATGAAAATTATAGAATAAATTTCCATGAAAAAAATACAAAAAATTACAAAATTAATTTTAGCTTAGATGGTTTATTTTTTTCTCTAAGTATGAGATAATATTATGCGCACTATAGATTGGGGTAATAAAGTAATGGATGTAAATAAAAAGGTAGTTCAGTGTAAAAAATATCCAATTACCTATACACTGGTTACAAAACAGGTTAAAAATATCAATATGCGAATTTCTTCTAGAGGTGAGATTGTGGTCAGTGCAAATCCTTTTGTGCCCATGGAAAAAATCGATGACTTTGTTTCCAGCAAAGCTTCATGGATTATAAAAAATTTAAAGTCAATAGAAGAAAAAGCACAGCATACGATGATTGATGACAAGCATATCATGTTGTTTGGAAATTCATTAAAGATACGCAAAACAACAGGAAAATATAATCATGTAAGCTACGATAAAGATACATTATATGTACAATGTAAACCAGGCAGTGATTCCGAAAAAGTAATTCGCCAGTTTTTAGATAAGTTGTGCAAAGATGTGTTCTTAGACATAGCTACCTTGACATATCGTTCTTTAAGCGATTATCATTTAGAGTTTCCTCAGATTAAAATACGTGATATGAAAAGCAGGTGGGGAAGCTGTACGCCTGCTAAAAATTCTATAACATTGAATAAAAAGCTGATTCATTATCCATTTGAGTTCATGGAGTATGTCATTTTACATGAATTTGTTCATTTCATACAGCCGAATCATTCAAAGGCTTTTTATCACATTATAGAAAACTATATGCCTGATTATAAATCGCGTATGGAATTGGCTAAATAGGAATTGGCTAAATAAGGAAAGGGATCATTATGGTACAAATCATTACGGACACGTCTACGCTTTTCACGATTGAAGAAGGGAAACAGAAAAACATTCATGTAATTCCACTGTGTGTAACGATGGGTGCTGAACAGTATCGAGATTTATGTTTTGATACAAATGTAATCTATCAAAAAATACAGGAGGGAATCACACCTTCTACATCACAGCCGCCTTTAGGAGATATTTTAGCTGCTTACGAAGCTTATCCTGAAGATGAGATTATTAACATTTGTATGGCTGATGGACTATCAGGAACTTATCAGACGGCTTTGATGGCAAGAGAACAGTCTGCTAATCCAGAACGAATTCACGTTATTAATAGTAAAACACTTTGCGGTCCTCATCGATACATAGTTGAAAAAGCTATACGTTTACGTGATGAAGGCTATAATGCCTCAGAAATTGTAGAAAAGTTACAGGGGAGTATAGAAAATGAACATTCATTTCTAATTCCTCAGGACTTTAGTTTTCTTAAACGAGGCGGACGTTTAAAACCGGCTGCTGCCCATATTGGAGGTTTACTAAAGTTAAAACCAATTATGGAATCAGTTGAAAACGGAAGTCGCTTAGATAAATTTAACGTTTCTCGTACCTTAAGCAAAGCAATAGAACACATCATTCACGCTTTCCAGAACGATGGTGTGGATGAGAAATGCATTATTTATGTATCTCATGCTAATGCATTAGAGGATAGTAAGTTTTTTGTTGAGCGTTTAAAGAAAGCATTCCCTCAGACAGAAATTACATTGTTGGAGTTATCACCAGTGTTTATTTCACAAGGTGGACCACATTGTATTGCTGTTCAATACATTCGTAAATAGAATAAAAAACGGTAGTATTATAACTATCGTTTTAATTTTACTGATGAATTATGATTAGTTGAAATTCTTATGTTTTATAAATAACCTCTATTTTTTGCTTCTTGAATTAATTTAGGCTGTATTGATGGATATGTCCACTTATCAATTAAGTTATCACATATAATGATTTTTTCGATTTCACTATGTATCTCCTCAAAAGATAATATATTTGCGATAAAAAGCATTCCATATGATTCTTCATCATCATTTTCGCTTACTCTAGTTTTCCCTTTGACTGAATATACACATATAGGTTTAATATCGAAATCTACTGCTCCTGTTTCTTCGTTCAATTCTCTTTTTGCAGTTTCTAAGATTGATTCACTATATTCTCTATGTCCACCTGGTAATTCATAGGTGTTTCTTTCTTTGTGTTTACAGAATATCCATTTCCCATTAGTTTTAGCAATAATAACTGCAAATTTTAATAAGGAGTCCTCAACTTCATCATAAAAATTCACATCAACCATACTTAACACCTCACTGTCTATTTTTTCTTATATTATATCATAAGAATTATTTCTATAAGTAATATTTTATTTGATAACTCATCCTTCTATACAAAGAGATTAGTCATTCTATGATATAATAATATGGTATAAAGAAAAAGTTAAAAGTGGAGGTATAAAATGAATCGAACATTTTTAAAAGAATTAATTCAGACTCCAAGTGTGAGTGGGCATGAGATTGCAATTCAAAAGAAAATCATGAATTATATGAAAGATTTTAGTGATGATATCTTACATGATGCTACGGGTGATGTTGTTTGTGTAGTAAATAAAGAAGCAAAAGAAAAGGTGCTTTTATGTGGTCATATCGATGAGATTGGATTTTTAGTAACACGTATTATGGATAACGGGATGCTGAAGGTCACAAAAGCGGGAGGAATTCATCCTGTGTTATATTTAGGTACCCATGTTCAGGTAGTGACGAGAAAAGGGGTATATCCCGGTGTCGTGGTGACAAATAGCGGTCTAGAGAACAAAGAAAAAGTAAACGTAGATGATCTATTCATTGATATGGGATTTAATAGTAAGGAAGCATGTGAAGAAATTGTATCAATTGGAGATAGTGTTTTAGCTGCAACAGATATGGTGGATTTAGCCGATGGTAAATTTGCTGGTAGGGCATTAGATGATAGAATTGGGGCTTTTATCATTTTAGAAGCACTAAAGAAAGCTAAAGAAAACCACGCTACTTGTGGTATTTATGCCGCAACGACTTGTGGAGAAGAAACAACAATGCGTGGTGCATATCATGTATCTAATCTTGTAAAACCTAGCTGTGCATTAATTGTGGATGTAACCTTTGCAAGCGATTATCCAGGCGTTAGTAAAGATAGCAGTGGAGATATTAGTTTAGGCAAAGGCGCTGTTCTATGTCATAACAGTATGATAAATAATCGAATGAATGAAACATTAAGTGAAATTGCCAAAGAAAAAAATCTTCCAATACAATGGGAAGTATTTGCAGGTAAGGCAGGAACTGATGGTGATGTGGTTCATTTTACAAATGGAGGAGTACCCATTGCTTTAATTTCAATTCCTTTACGTTACATGCACTCTTCTATAGAAACTGCTTCCTATCAGGATTTAGAAACGATTATTGAGTTAATCAGTGAATTCTTAGTTCGCTTTAATGCTGATTATTCTTTTGATCCATTTGAGTAAGGTGATTTGTATGAAATGTAATGAAATAATAGCTTTTTTAGAAAAACAATATCCTTCAAAGTATGCATTAGATTGGGATAATGTAGGTTTATTAATAGGTAAAAGTGATTCAGATATAAAAACAATTTATGTTGCGGTTGATGCGAATGATGACATTATCGAAGATGCTATTCGTCATCATGCAGATTTAATCATAACCCATCATCCTTTGATTTTTAGTCCATTAAAAAGAATAAACGATCAAAACTTTATTAGTCAGAGAGTGCTTAAGCTAATTGAACATGGAATATCTCTTTATGCTATGCATACAAATTATGATGTAGTGAGAATGGGAGATTTAGCGGCAGAAAAAATTGGTTTACAGAAACAATGTGCACTTGAAGTTACCGATCTAAATAGTGATAAAGGTATTGGTCAAGTTGGCGAATTATCTGAATCCTGTTCTTTAAAAGAGTTAAGTGAATTAGTAAAGAAAGCCTTTCAGTTAGAAGGAGTTTGTGTATTTGGTGATTTAGATCATCATGTTAAACAAATTGCAATATCACCAGGAGCAGGGAATAGTATGATTGAACATGCTTTACATGCTAAAGCAGAAGTTTTAATAACAGGAGATATTTCACATCATAATGGTATTGATGCTGTAGCTCAAGGTTTGAGTATTATTGATGCAGGTCATTATGGTATCGAACATATTTTTATCCAAGATGTTGCAGAAACGATGGAAAGTAATTTTAAAGATATTGAGGTAATACAAGAACCAATTCATCACCCATTTAAGATCGTATAGAAAAAGGCTGTTTTGCAGCCTTTTGTGCGACAGGCAGTCGCTATAGTTCAAACATGTACAGGCATGGTTGAA